>Ga0316189_10001445_pt1 | contig 23565 bp, 19 predicted proteins | sample LowCovwburrow_MG_FD_204930 | JGI IMG/M metagenome (GOLD analysis project Ga0316189, IMG submission 204930) | Coastal sediment microbial communities from Maine, United States - Lowes Cove worm burrow | ecosystem: Environmental > Aquatic > Marine > Coastal > Sediment | place: USA: Maine... | reverse complement strand
CACCATCGGTGTCGGCCCGGAGCACGGCCTTCTGCATGGATTCGAGCTGCTGCTCAAAGCCGCAGCCGTTGATCCCCTGCGGCGCCGCGCATGCGATCGAGGCGGCCAGTGAGCCCCCGTCGAGATTGGACTCGCCGCCGATCGACTGGAACCAGGGCCGCACCGACGCCTCGCCGCCATCCTCGACGGTCGTGGGCAAGATCGAGATGGAGTCCTGCTCGCAGAAGTCGAGGCACGCAGCGTCCGTGAAATCGATGGAGGTCGCACCGTCGAAGACGAACTCTGATTGGCGCGAGCGGCACGACGACAAGCGCATCCCGCCGCCCTCCGGGGTGGTGCCGCTGCACCACGGGTTGCCGTTGTCCGTTGTTGTGAAGCCCATCCGCCAGTCGACGCCAGCGTCGGTCAGCCCCTCGGCCAGTGCGCCCAGGGCAGGTGCGGCACGGGCTTGCTCCTCACCCATGGAGCCTGAGTTGTCCATGACGACGAGGATGCTCACCGAGTTCGCGAGGCCGGGGACATCACCTGTGTCTGCGTCATCGACAGAGCTGTCTGGGCCCTCACTGGGGCCCTCCTCGCTTCCACCCGTGCCCGGCCCGGTCCCGCCAACGGTGCTGTTGGGGTCGACGCAGCCGTCCTGTACGCATACCAGCGTGCCTTCGCACGCATTTTCCACACACGCACCCGTCGCCTGTCCAGGGTCGGGCGAAGATTCGGGCCCACACCCAAGTGCCAGTGAAGACAGCGCGGGAACCAACAACAAAGCAAATCGAGACATCACGGGCTCTTCAGTCGTACCACAAACGTTGCCGCCTGCGGTTTCCAACTGTCGCACCGATCGTCGTGTAGGCGCTGTGGCAATCGTACGCCGTCAGGCCCGATTCGAGGCGAGCGGGGGCCTGAACTGCCCCCGCCGCACAACCCGCCCTAAAACGAGTACTCGAGTTGGCCCCAGCCGGTGACGTTGACTGTCATCGTGCCCGGCCCCGCGCCGTACAACGCTGCGTAGTCCTGCTGCAGCCCGAGAAGACTGAAGCTGAGATTCTCAGAGGGGTACGCGTCGCAAACGTCGCCCGGGTCTGCATGGTTGACCGTGACACTGGTCTGCACGGGGTCGGATTCTGCCCACTCTCCGCTGCCGCAGATCGTGAACTCGTGCTCGGCGCAACCGCCACTGTAGTGCACGGTCATGTTGAGAGAGTTTCCGACAATGCTCGCCGCTGAGATCTCGAACGGATCCGAGGCACCGTCGGCTTCGCACACGGGGAAGCCCCCGCCGCAGGCGATCTCCGTACACGCCCAGGTCCCGTCGTCGAGGCACTCGCAGGTATTGCACTCGTCGTCCGCGTCCATCGTGTCGCCCGGCTTGCATTCCGCCCCTGGGCACGCGAGGTCGGTGCAGGCCCAGGTCTCGTCCTCGAGGCACTCGCAGGTATTGCACTCGTCCTCGGCCTTCATCGTGTCGCCCGGCTCGCACTCCCCCCCACCGTCGTCCGCGCATCCCAGCAGCGTGCACGCCCACGTACCGTCGTCCTCGCACGTGCACGTGTTGCAGCCATCGTCGGCATCTCGAACATCGCCCGGCTCGCACGCATCGCCGCCATCGCCAGCATCGCCGCCTTCACCCGCGTCGCCGCCCATATCACCGCCGTCGTCCCCACACGCGATTTCCGTGCAGGACCAGCCGCCCCCGTCATCGCAGTGGCACGTGTTGCATCCGTCGTCCGCGGGCTGCGTGTCGCCTGGTTCGCAAACCTCGCCACCGCTGCTTGTCCCGCCATCCCCGTCGCCCGGGGCGGGGTCGCAGGCGCCGAGCGCAGCAGCCGTGAAGCAACCGAGGAGAAGGGAACCGATAAAGGAAAAGGTCTTGCTCGTGTAATTCATGACGCCCTGCAGATTCACCTCGTCGTAGTCCGCCATGCTCGGCATCCGTGTCTGCAATCGACACATGCGGTAAACAAAATGGTGCTTGGGCCGTCGGCGAACCACCGAGGGCGGGGTAGTCCGCCGACGTTCAAATCCGTCTTCCTTTTCTTTGTTTTTGTGATTTCGCCCTGAAGCTGGCGCAGCAGCGGGTCGGTCTGGCGCCCACGCGCGCCCGTGTACGCCGTGATTGTCGGAAACTTCGAGGCTCGTCAGCGCCGTGCTACTCGACGACTTGGCGTGTTTCGCGTGCAATTTCATGGCTTCGGATCTGGCGTGACCCCTGACCCACGGGGTTCCCACTGGCGGCGTTGGGCCGGTGTGGCGCTGCTGCTCCCGTCGATGGCCTGTGCGAGCCCGGAGGTTGCGCCGTCCTCGGACCTGGCGCTGTTGGACATGTCGACAGGCATCGAGGCTACGCCCGCCCCGGACACCCGCGAGGGATTCTTGGCCGTGCTCGCTCCGCTGCCCTCGGATGCGGTGCGGGTCACCTACGACGTCGAGGGGCCAGGAGGACTGTCCGGTGAGCTCGAGATTCTGTTGCTCGCGGGCGGCCGGCGCCGAGAGGCCTGGGTGCTGGAGCTTCCGTTGCGCGACGGCGCGACCCACCGCATCGAAAGCTCGGCCGTCCAGACAGAGGACTACGCCTGGGTCGGATCGGGTGGCGACTTGGAGATCGAGCGTTCTCCGCTGGGGGCGCTCGCCGACGCCTATCTGGGTCTGCCCCAGTCTGAGCGTCGTGTGATCGTCGACAGCCTGGACTCGTTTCGGTCACGCATTGCATCTGCCCGCAAGAGCGTGGCCGCGCCCGATCGCGAGATTCTCGGTGTGCCTTGTCTCTCCACGCGACTGGCCGCACAGGACTTGTGCGTGTGGGAAGAGACGGGGCTGCCACTGGACTACCGCGGCAATGCGTTCTCGCTACGCGCGCGCGAGGTCGTCATGGACGCGCCCATTCCACCCGACGCGTTCCTCGTGTCCGCGGAGGTGAAGCGCGAGGCACCCGGGCCGGACCTGGATCCCCACGAGAGCCTGCGTAGGCTCGCCCGTCAGGACTACGCCGAGCTGGGACCGCTGCTACACCCGGGTCTGCGCCTTCCGCTGGGCTAAGAGCCGTCGTTCGCCAATTCCGGGCGACGGTGACAGATCGTGGCCGCAATGGTGTTTGTCAAGGCACTGGGCCACGTTCCATGCCGACTTCCAACGCAGACCTTAGCTTACGCGCCTTGCTGCCCAATCCCGCCGTTTCGGCCCTCCATCGACTCAGCCTTGCGTGGCTGATGCTCGTGCTGTGGATTGTCACGCTTCCTCTGGGATCGGCGAGTCCTGTCCCGAGTCCTGCCGCGACGATGCGACGCGCTGACGCGGAGCTTCCCGCTCCTGTGTCGTCCGCCGACCGCAACGCAGCTCAAGTTCACGCCTTCATTCAGTGTTGGGCCTGAGACCGCTGGGCGGAGTTACAATCGTCTTGGATGCGGCTGTACATTCTGGGCAACGGGAACGTCGGGTTCGATGCGTTCACGAACTTGTATGTCCCCGAGCTTGCGTCGGCGGTGGCGTCCGGTGCGGGATTTGTGGTCTGCGACTTTCGGGGCACCGACACGTTGGCGATGGAGTGGCTCAAGACGCAAACGGCGGACGTCGAGGTGCTGCACGTCGGCGAGCGACCGCGCTACCTGCCTGATCGATTCCGCACGCGCGTGTCGGCGTGGACGGTCACCGGGGGTTTTGCCTCCGATGCGGAACGGGATGAGGCCGCCCTGCAGCGCTGCACCCACGTGCTGGGCGTAGACTTCAACTCCGACGACAAGCGCACGAGCGGCACGGCAAAGATGCTCGAGCGCGCCGAGGCCAAAGGCCGCGCCCGACTCCCGCGGCCGTAGGTCGGCGGTCACTTGGTCTTGGACTGCTCGTACAGCTCGCGGGCCCGATCGACCGCGCGTCGCAAGACAGAACCTTCGGGGTAGCTGCCGTCCTCGGCCGCGGATCCGGCGGGCATGTCGAACAACAGACCGATGGCATCGGTGATGTGATCGACGCCATACACGGAAAAGTCGCCGCGCTCGCACGCCTGCACCACGTCGTGGCGAAGCATCAGCTCGGGCACGTTGGACTTGGGGATGAGCACGCCTTGCCCCTTGAGCGGCCCGCGGGCGGCGCACGTGTCGAAGAAGCCCTCGATCTTTTCGTTCACCGCGCCGATCATCAAGATATTGCCAACCTGGTCGATGGCGCCCGTCATGGCCAGGGACTGCCGCAGTCCCAGCCTGGTCATCGCCGAGAGCAGGCAGCAGATCTCAGCACCCGATGCCGAGTCTCCGTCGATTCCACCGTAGCTCTGCTCGAACGCGATCGATGCCTCGAACGTCAGGGGGAACGGCACGGGGAGCAGCTGCCGAAGCAAGCCGCCCAGGATGTAGAACGCCTTGGTGTGGATGGCGCCCGAGAGCTCTGACTCGCGCTCGATATTGATCGTGCCTCCTTGGCCAGGGGCGACGGTCGCGGTGATTCGTGTCGGGACACCGTAGGTCAGCGGGCCTGCGGACAGAACGGCCAAGCCGTTGACCTGCCCGACCTCGCTGCCGTCGACGTTGATGCGGATGTCGCCGGCCGCGATGCGCTCGCGCTGTCGGCGGGCAGGGCCGTCCGCGCGCCCCTTGGTCCGCAGGACAGCGTCGCGCACGTGCTCGCAGGTGACCGGGGCCGCCTCGGCCTTGCGCGCGACGTATTCTGCCTCGCGCGCCAGGTCTGCGATTCGGCCAAAACGTGTGGTGAGCCGGTCTCGTTCTGCGGCGATTCGTGCTCCGTGCTCTGCGAGCTCGGCGACCGCACTGGCGTCGAAGTGGGTCAGCGACTCTTTGGCGACCAAGCGCGAGAGCACGGCGCCGTACTTTTGCAGCGTGATCTCGTCGCGCGGCAATGTGTCCTCGAAGTCGGCCAGCACCTTGAACAGGTCGGGGAAGTCGGCGTCAGCGCGGTCGAGCATGTAGTAGACGCCCGGCTCACCGAGCAGCACGACCTTGAGCTTCACCTCGATGGGATCCGGCTTGAGCGTTGGCCCTCGCCATGGTCCCGGAGCCTCGGTCGGTACGAAGTCGAGATGGCCAGTGCGCAGCGTCCGGACCAACGACGCCCAGGTGCCTGGCTGCGACAGCAGCTCTCGCGCTACGAGCACGAGCACACCACCGTCGGCCTGGGCTATCGAGCCAGCCCGCAGCGACATGTGATCGGCCCTACGGTTGCCCTCGCGATCGAAGGTCGCGTCGACGTGCCCGACCAGGTTCTGGACCGATGGGGAGTTTTCGATGACGACAGGCCATCGATCGTCGGCCTTGTGGGAGACGACCAAGTTGACATCGCACAGCCGGGCCACCTCCTCCTCTTTGTCTTCGTCGGCCCCGAGTCGATGAAACGAGACGTCGTGCACGATGTCGTCGAGGAACGCTTTGACATCGTCGCCTGGGAACTCCGCGCGGAGCGAAGCGAGGAACTCCTCCATCACCGCTGCGGCCGACTGGCGCGTCTGGTCGCGGAGGGCGTCGCGCAGCTGGGTGCGAATCTTGGCCATGTCGTTGAGCGCCGCCGCGAGGCGAGGCCGTGCCTCCTCGGCCGCCTTTTCACGCTCGGCGAGTTCTTCATCGGTGATGGCACCGCTGGTTCGTGCCTTGGCCAGGGCCTCAGGGCCGGCGGGCTTGCCGTCGATGAGCGGCACCACCATCGGTCGTGTGCCGCCCTCGGACTTGGCGAGGATCATGGTCAGGCCGACCTTGGCCAGGTCGGCGTCCAGCGGGTGGGTGACCGCGGTCATAGCCTCGGACGCCTCGTCCTCGAGCTTGGTGCGCTCGGCCAGTATCGCGTCGGTGTCGACCTCGTTGCTGAGGTCGCGAACGATGAAGTCCGTGAGCTCTAGAACGCGGTCGCGAAAGGCCTCCCCCTTGCCGCGGGGCAGACTCAGCAGACGGGGCCGGTCCGGTTGGTCGACGCGCCGAACGTACGCGTAATCTGGGCCCGGTCGAACCCCAGGCTTGACCTCGTCGAGCACCCGCCGCACCAACGTCAAGCGACCTGTACCGCTGAGGCCGCGCACGTAGATGTTTTGCCCGGGAGCTGCGATCTCCAGCCCAAAGCGGAGCGCTTCGACCGCTCGCTCCTGACCCACGATTCCCTCTGCCGCGGGCACATCGGCGGTCGACGCGAAGCCCAGCGCTTCGGGGCGGCACCGCCAGCGGAGTTGCGTGGGTGAGAGGCGAAGCTTCGATGTGCTCACAAGCCGCAGCCTACTACCGGACGCCGACGCCCGTCGTCCCGGCATTACGATTCGGACCTAGACCGTAGCTTGCGCGGGTGCGCCTGGCCCTTCTCGATTCTGTGTCGCATCTCCTCGGCGAAAGTTCCCACGCTCGCGCGGATCCGGTTGCCAAAGAACGTGGCGAGCGGGAGCGCCCACCAGCGCACGTCCACCGATGCGTGGCTCCAGACGCGACAGCGGTCGTTGCCAAGCGGCTCCACCGACCACCGATTCACGGCTTCGTTGAACATGGGAGGCATGCCCGAGGTGGGCGCGTAGGCGAACTTCATGGCATCGCGGTCGAACTCGAGCAGCTCCTCGACGATCCGGCCCGAAGGGAACGGCCCAAAGGCGCGGAGCTCACACGTTCGCATGGCGCCGACCTCGACGGGGCGGTCCAACGACGAAGAGCGCAACCCGGAGGCCCAGTCGCCGATGCTGCCGAACTCCTCGCCCAGCACGTGCCAGGCTTGGGCCGCGGGCACATCGAGCTCGACCTCGGTACGCAGCTCGATGGGGGATTCGTTGTTTGGCCGTAGCAGGTAGGCGACGGTCGCAATGCTGCCGAGTACGAAGAACTCCACGAGCGGGGTGATGCCCACGACCGCTCGCATGTCGGCGCTGGCGAAGGCGGAAAGTCGCAGCAGGGCCATCAGGCCGAGCGCGCCCGCGGCGATCCGAAGTTTCGTGGAGGTGGTGGAATCGCCGGAGAGCAGCGAGAGCCCGAGCGGCAGGGCAAAGGCGCCGATCGACGCGAAGATCAGCAGGCCGGGCCCGTTGAGCGCGGCCGGGGGCGCAGCCAAGGGATTGGCCCCCGTGAGTACGAAATTGGCGAACACACCTGTCAGGCCCAATCCCATGAGAGTGAGCAGGATGCCTATCGACGTTGCGAGGCGGTAATAGTTGGCGACGGTGATCTTCATGAATCCTCCGAGGGCGGCCGTGATGCGCCGTGCAGCAGCAGGTCGATGGTTTGCCGCGTCCAGTGTCGGCGGTACTCCAGGTCGTGGATGGAGGTGCCGTAGGTGGACGCGATCAGGTCGGCAAAGTGCACTTGGTTGTTGAGGCGCTCGAGCAACCCGCCCGCGACGATGTCGAGGTCGATGCCCTTGCGCAGCAGGCTGCGGCGGCGAGCGGCGGTCAGGAACGCGACCAGCACCTCTTGGTGCTTCCCCAAGTTCTCGAGCGCGCTCGGGTCGCAGTTGCGGAAGCGTTGCTGGCTCTCGGCGTACAAGATGACGAGCAACTCAGGCTCTTTGAGGTGGGTTGCGAGCGTCTCGTCGGCGAATAGCAGCAGTCGTGCCTCGAGATCCGCCAGGTCCCGTGGCGGCTCGCCGAGCAGACGCTGCGCGCTGGCGAGCCGATCGTCACCGATCCCGCTCAGGATCGCCTGGTACAGGCCCTGCTTGCCCGCGAAGTGGTAGCTGACGCCATTGAGGTTGGCCCCGGCCGCGTTGCAAATGGCGCGCACCGAGGTGCCTGCGTAGCCCAGCTCGGCAAACAGGCGCGTCGCCGCCGCGCGGATCTTGTCAGCGGTCTCGCCCACCGAATGACTGTAGGGCCTAGGTGTGACGAGTGCAATGAAAAAGTAAACGATCGTATGAAAAGCACGAGTGGGGGGCGAACCTCTTGCTGGTGCAGGGGGAGCGCTGTACTCCTGTCGCGTGGGCGACAAATCACGGGTTCGGGTGTACATCGCATGTTCGTTGGATGGGTTCATTGCCGGACCAGATGACGATCTCTCCTGGTTGCCGGGCGCAGACCCCGACCCGGACGCACCCGAAGCGAACAAGGACTCCACGCCGCCGCGGGACCCGGCCGCAGTGAGCTACGACGAGTTCATGGCGGAGGTCGGCGCGCTCTTGATGGGCCGACGTACGCACGATGCCGTCGCCGGCTTTGGAGTGCCTTGGCCGTACGGCGAGCGACCCGTGCTTGTCGCGACGCACCGAACGCTCGAACCGGCCAGCCCCACCGTGCGGGCCATCGATGGTGACATCGCGTCGATGATCGAGGCTGCCAAAGACGCGGCAGGATCCAAGGATGTTTATCTGGACGGCGGCTTCATGATTCGGACGGCGTTGGACGCCGGCCTCGTCGACGATTTGATCGTCACGATGGTGCCGACGATTCTCGGGGCGGGGCATTCGCTATTCGCGGGCGTCACCGCGCGCCATGAGCTCGAATTGATCGGGCATCACACCGAGGCGTTGGGCATGATCCAGCTGCGACTGCGGCCCAAACCGGCTGCATAGGGCTCTTACGGTGCCCTGGGCCCCGATTGCACTTCACAGTGCAATCGCCTGTAAGCGCACCACGTGTGCCGGGCGTTCGGACTCACGTGACGCCGACGCGATTAGCCCTCACCACCCTGGCCGCCCTGACGCTTGCAGCCTGCGCCAAGCGCGCTCCTTCGACGAGCGCTCCCTATGACGGTCCGTCGGGTGACAAGTCGTACAGCACGGCGGAGTCATCAGCGGACGGCGGCGGCTATGCACCCGCGGCGCCATCGGGGGCGAGCGCGGTAGCGGGTGCCGACTACTCCGAGGCGGCCGACGAAGGAGACTGGGGCGCGCCCGAGATGGAGGCCTCCGAGCCCGCACCGAGCGAAGAGGCGTTCGCCATGACCGACAGCGATAGTGCCCCGGTCGCCGTGAGCTCCGGCCGCGCCAGTCGACGCGCAAAGCGACGGGCGAAACGGGCCAAGGCCTCGTCGTACGACCAGCGGATTCAGGCCGGAACGCTGACGGCAGGGACCTTCGACGACACGCTCAACTGGGGCACGTTCTCGAGCTTCATGGCCAACATGACGCAGAACCCCTCGGTCGCAGTCGTCGCCGAGCGCTTCACAGGGCCGATGACGACAATCGTGGTGACCGACGCTGCGGGTCGACCGCTGCCGGCCGCGTCGGTGGAGCTGCGTGCGGGGCAACGCGACGGGCGCCCCTTGGTCACGGGCACCGATGGACGCGCATTCGCCATCTCGGGCTACGACCACGGTGCGGGACAGCTGCAGGTCCGCGCGGCGGGAGGGGCGTGGACAAAAGTCCGGCCGGGCTCGTCGGTCAACCTGCGAACCCACGCCAACGCGGCCCCCATTCGCGCACTCGACGTGGCCCTGGTCATCGACGCGACCGGAAGCATGAGCGACGAGCTGGAGTACCTCAAGGTCGAGGTCCGCAGCATCGTCAAAGAGATCAAGCAGGAGTTCCCCAACGTCGACCAGCGGTTCTCGGTTGTGGTGTACCGCGATCAAGGAGACGACTACGTCACGCAGCATTTCAGCTTCTCGCCCGAGCTCCGACAGTTCGAGCACTGGCTCGGGCAGCAGTCCGCCGATGGTGGCGGCGACTACCCTGAGGCGATGGACGCTGCCCTCGAGATCACCGCAGATCTCCCATGGCGAACAGGAGCCGACACGGCGCGGGTTGCCTTCCTCATCGCCGACGCCCCGCCGCACGACCAAAGCATGGCGCCCACGATGACGGCCGTGGAGGACCTGCGCTCGGCGGGCGTCGCCATCTACCCGGTCGCCGCCAGCGGCGTTGCGAGCGAGGCCGAGGTGGTCATGCGTACCTCGGCGCTGATGACGGGCGGGCAGTACTTGTGGCTCACCGACGATTCGGGGGTCGGCAACTCGCACGCCGAACCGCACATCCCTTGCTACTCCGTCGAGGCACTGCGTGAGGCGATGACGCGGATGGTGCTGAGCGAGCTTGCCGGAAAGCGCGTCGAGGCCAACCCGAAGCGTGCCGTCCGTAACGTTGGCCAGAGCAACGCTGGCGTCTGCGCCCCCCTGCGCATGGCCCGCTAGACGCGTCCTCGACCGCGGAGGACTCGCCCGCTGTCTGTACCCGCTCTGCGGATCGGGTACAGTGGCCCCAGGGCGAGCCTCCGATGTCTGACCGATTCAAGACCTTTGAAGAGTTCTGGCCCTTCTACCTGGGCGAGCATCGCCATCCCGTGTGCCGGATGTTGCACGTGGTCGGGTCGAGTCTGGGTGTTGCGACGCTCGGTTGGGGAATCGCGACTCTGACGTGGTGGAGCTTCCCGCTGGCCCTGGTCATCGGCTACGGGAACGCGTGGGTTGGTCACTTTTTCTTCGAGCACAACAAGCCCGCGACGTTTGAGGCGCCTCTGTGGTCGTTCCGCGGTGACTGCCGAATGATCAGCCTCTTTTACCAAGGCAAGCTGTCCGCGGAGCTGGTGCGGTTGTTCGGCTCGACGCACCCCGCAGCCGACGCTCCGGTCCGTCCGCAGCCCTAAGGCAGCCGCCGCGGTCGAGCGCCGCCGCACAGAAACATGCAAAGGCTTCGCGCCGTGGTCGACAGGGTGCGCGAGCCATGTCGACAAATCCCCCACCGTCGCCACGTTTGCTCGGGATCCACGTGCTGGTTGCCGAGCCTGATCCTCAACTCGCGCTCGCGCTCTCGGCCCCCGTGGCCAACCAAGGTGCACGCGTCAGTGTTGTCCGCAGCTTGCGGGCGGCCGCACGCACCACAGGGGCCCACGATGCCGCCATCGTCCCGCATCGGCGCGGCGTTCAGTGGGGTCGCAACGTCGCCACGCTCCTCCGAAGTCGTCCCCGACCGTGTTTGTCCTTTGTGATGACGGACGACGCTGCCGCTGTGCGCCAGTTGTCTGTCGAGGGGCACCCAGCGGTCGTGGTGTGGCCGACCTCGGGGCCCCAAGTTGTTGCCGCGGTCCAGCGCACGGTTGCCGCCACACGAGGGTATCGAGCCGACAACGCCGCCGCCCCGAGCCTCAGCGCCGTGCTCGAGCGCGCCGTCGCGGTCGTCGCCCGGCGGGCTCGGCTCTCACATCCTGAATCCTCTGTGCTGCGTCTCATCGCGATGGGCTACCGCTACCCCGAGATCGGCGACGCACTGGCGATCTCTCCCCGGAGCGTCAAGACCCACGCCGCTCGCCTGCGCAGCAAGACGGGTGCGACGACGCGCTCCGATCTCGTTCGCTCCCTCTTCGGCAACTAGCGGCATGGGTGTTGTCATCTTCACCCTGGCCTTGCTGCGGGGGGCATGGCTCCCGTGCGTCGACGATTGCGAGGCACACTGCACGGAGTGTGCCATCGAGTGCGCGGAGCTGTGCGAGACGCGATGCGACAGTCGTCGTTGTCGAAAACGGTGCCCGACCCGTTGCGAACGGAGGTGCCGTAGCTGTGTGGACTTTTGCAGCGACCGGCTCCTATGCCGCGAGTGCTAACCTCTCCGGTCGTGAAACTGTCGGCCAATGCGCCCTGTCCCTGTGGGTCGGCCTTCAAGCTGAAGAAGTGCTGCGGCGTGTTTCATCGCGGTCGTCCCGCACCGCCCCTGGCACTCATGCGCGCCCGCTATACGGCCTACGCCATCGGGAACGTGCGGTTCTTGATGGACACCACACATCCCGAGGGTCCCCACGCACGTGACGATCGGGGTCAGTGGCGTACCGACCTGGCGCAGCACTGCCGAGCGACATCCTTCGAGGGCCTCACGATTCACAGCCATACCGTCGACGACGACACCGAGCGCGCCACGGTGACGTTCACCGCCCGCCTGACTCAGGCGGGCGGCGACGTCGGGTTTACCGAGCGCAGCCTCTTCTTACGAGACGGCGCGCGCTGGAAGTACCACTCGGGCGAAGTGGTCGATGCGCCCTCCGAGTGATCGACCGTGTCTACGGGGCGTCTTGGACTTCGAGGGTCGCACCCGCTTCACGCAGGGCCGACTCGAGCGCCTCGGTGGACCCGCGCGTGTAGGCTGGCCCCACAACCGCAGGGATACTGCGTAGCAGATCCCGCGCCTGGCGAAGGTCGAGGTCCGGGCGCTCGGCTCGCAGCGCCCGAATCACGGCAACCCGGCTGCTTCCGACGTCCGTGACGACGACGTCGACCTCCGCCGACGGCTGGCGATCGGGAGGGCGCGGTTCAGGCGTCACGGTGCCCATCTCGGGCAAACACCACTGCTCGCGCAGCTCTTCGGCGAGCTGTGCCATTTGAAGGGGGGATAGCTGCGACAAGAACTGCTTCACAGCGTCTCGATCGATGTTCATGATGGATCTTCCTTGGGTTCGTGCTTGGGTTCGTGGCCCGGGGGATCCGCGGCCACAGTTGAGGTCGGTGGTGGTACGCGCACGGGTCGGTTGGCCGCGATGGCGCCCATAGGCCATGCGATCGCGACCGCGCCGAGTGCCGCGAGTTCATCCCACGGCACGCGCGACCAGACATGATTCTCCCAGTCCGGACTGGACATGGTGAACCTCCCGATAACGGTTGGTGTTGTTGGAGCGCCGAGCGGATCGGCCCTCAGGCAGCGCACAGAGCGTCGCTAACCAAAACCGACAACGGCACGCACGCCAGCCGCGTCGCACAGGGGAGCCCCAGGCGCGGCTGAGCGGGCGCGCAGATCTTCGTTGCCGGTCATAGCTCGGCCAAGTTAGCCGCCAATCGCTCGGCGTCAAGCTCGAATACAGAGGCCCTGCTACCCTCGCCCCCGCGAATGGGAAAGTCCTTCAATCGGTTCGAAGTCGAGATCGCAGCCCCAGTCGAGGCGGTGTTTGAACAGCTGACCGACCACGAGGCTATGTCGGACTGGCCGGGCATCAGCCGCGTCGAGCTTGTGGAAGAGGGCAGGCCTCGCAACGGTCTTGGCGCCGTCCGGGAGATCAACGCGCGTGGGTTCAAGATGCAGGAGAAGGTCGTCAACTGGGACCCTCCGCACCGCTTGGCGTACACGATCTGCAAGGGGCTACCTGTCGATCACTTGGGCGTGGTTGTGCTGACGCCCCAGGGCGACGGCACAAAGCTGACCTGGGAGATCACGATCGAAAATCCGTGGCCACTGTTTGCCCGAGCGCTCGGGGCGGCGCTCAAGCGAACGCTGCCAGGGGGCATCGCCCATCTCAAGCGAACCGTCGAGCAACGCGCCCGCCAGTGATCGGATGACCGACCTCGACGCGACGCTTACCGCCAGCGAGGACCAGGACGAGGGCGTTGGAGGCAGCGAGACTGGTCCGCCGCCCCTCTTGGGCCGCTACATCAAGCTATCCGTGCTTGGTCGGGGCTCCATGGGCACCGTCTTGCTGGCGTATGACACCCGGCTCGACCGCAAAGTCGCACTCAAGCTGCTCCACCAGCGCATCACCACCGAGGCGATGCTGGACGAGGCTCGCGCGTTGGCGCGGGTCTCGCATCGCAATGTCGTGACCGTGTATGACGCGGACGACTACGCCGATCAGGGATTCATCGCGATGGAGTTTGTGCAGGGGCAGACCCTGCGGGCCTGGCAGCGCTCTGAGGCTCGCGCCGTCATCGAAGTTGTTTCGCAGTATGCCCAGGTCGCCCGGGGCCTGGCAGCGGTCCACGCCGCGGGTCTTGTGCACCGCGATATCAAGCCCGAGAACGTGATGGTCTCCGACGACGACCGCGTTCTCGTGATGGACTTCGGGGTTGCGGGCAAGAGCCAACGGACGGTGGTGGCAGAGGGAGCCATGGCTGAGGAGACAACGGGAGAGGCCGTCGAGTCTCAGCCGTTGGTGGGGACTCCGGCCTACATGGCCCCCGAGGAGTTCGAGGGTGATGGCTCCACCCCCAAGAGCGATCAGTTCAGCTTTTGCGTCGCGCTGTACGAAGCCCTGACGCAGACTCGTCCGTTCGAGGGCGAGAGTGTCTGGGAGCTCAGTCTCAGCGTAAGCCAGGGACGACGCACTTCACGACCCGCCAACAGTGTGGTGCCACGCGCACTCGCGGCAGTGCTGGATCGCGGCCTCTCGACCGAGCCAGACGACCGCTTTGTTTCGATGGATGCGCTGCTCGCCGCACTCGACCGCGCCATGCGGCGATGGCCACTGAGGCTAGGCATCGCCAGCGCCGCACTCACTGCAGTCGCTGCCGCCGCCGTGCTCGCGCGGCCTCCGAGTCCGTGCGAGGTGGAGCAGGCGAAGTTCGAGGCCAGCTGGTCTTCTCAGCTCCGCACGTCGCTGCGGAACGGATTCATCGCGAGCGATCACCCCGACGCAACCGGGATCGCCACTGCGTTCGACGAACGCATCGATGATTTTGCGTCGGCGTGGCAAGTCGAGACGGCTTCTTTGTGCCAGGGAGGGCGCCCGCCCGCTGTCGTGATGCCACAGCGCGCCTGCCTCGGCCTGCAGCGCACGCAGCTGGAGACGCTGACCGAGTCGCTCGAGGCCCCCGACCGCCCGCTCGCCGCCCTCGCGCTGGAGGCAGCGTCGAGTTTACCCAAGCCAACGTGGTGCACGGGGGCCAGGCCGGAGATCGACATTGCGGCGACTTACGCCGAAGCGCTCATTCCGGTCGAGCGCGAGCTGGCGGCAGCCCAGGCGATGTTTAGCTTGGGCAAGCTCAAAGACGCGAAGTCCCACGCCGAAGCTGCTCTGCAGCTGTCGGAGGCGTCGGGGTTGGTTCGCGGGCGCGCGCGCACGAAGGCCAGGCTCTTTCGTATCAGTCAGAGCGAAGGCGAGTTCTCGGCCGCAGAGCGCTGGCTGGCCGATGCACTACGGGACGCGGCATCGGCCGCCGACGACGAGCTTCTCGCTGGGCTATGGACGTCGCGTACCCGGCAGGCGTTGGAGTCGAAGCGTGACAAGGACTCCGCTGCAATGTGGTTGGAGATCGCCGAGGTTGCCGTCGCGCGGATCGGAGCCCCGCCGATCCACCAGGCTGCGCTGCACAACGCCCGGGGGCAGTTCTTGGACGCGCACGATCACATCGACGACGCGCTTGTGCAGTTTGAAAAGGCGGTTGCTCTCGGGCGAGAGCATGCGCTTGAATCCGGCCGGGTTGCGTCGTTCCTCAACAACCAGGCTACGATGCTTGCCAAGGCTGGAAAGGCTGCCGAGTCACGCGTGCTCTTTGTCGAGGCAGCATCGGTAGCGACGGAGGCGCTCGGCGCGGGCAACCGAGCACTGGTCACCTACCGGAACAACGCCGCAAACGCGTGCATGCAACTCCGCGACTGGGAGTGTGCACTTGTTGAGTTCGCTGAGATCGAGCGTGTGCTCGATGGCCTGGGCGACGAGTCGTCACCCGCGCGAGCACGTATGCATGGCGGCTATTCTCAGGCCGCATACTTTGTCGACGACTACGCGCTCGCACGGCAGCACGCTCGCGCGGCCCTGTCGCTCTTTGAGGAGCTTGGCCTCCACCACCACCGCCGAGCGGCTGCGCCGTTGGCTACGCTGACGCGGATTGGGCTGAAGCTGAAGGAGTTTGAGGACGCCTTGCCCGCCGCCGAGCGGCTGGTCGCCCTTGATGCCAAGCTCCGCCCGTCCGACGGACCCGCAGGGGTCGTCGCGATCGTGCTTCGTGCGCGGGTACTGATCGGTTTGGGGCGCGGCGCAGATGCGTTGAGCGGCATTCAGACGCTTCGCCAAGCTCTCGAGGCCAGCGGCCTCGACCCGGAAGTCGGCGAGGTTCTTGTCGTCGAGTCAGAAGCGCTGGACGCACTTGGGCGGCGCGACGAGGCTGTCGCGACGGTTGAGCGCGCCATCAAGCTGCTGCCATCAGCAGAGCGCCCGGCAGCCGAAGCCTGGCTTGCCCAGCTGCAGGGCCGGCCATAGCTGTCATCCGCTGCGTCGACGACAACCGAACTCGCTGAGCGCCAGCGACATCGGTTGTCCGCGGGCTACTCGGCGTCAGCCAGCCGCTCGAACTCGATGCGGCGGTTCTTCGCGCGCCCGGCCTTGGTGCCGTTGTCGTCGATGGGGTTGTCCGGACCCGCGCCCTCGGTTTCGAAGCGTGACGCGTCGATCCCACCCTTCTTGACCATGTAGTCGCGCACCGCATTCGCCCGCTTGAGCGAGAGCTTTTTGTTGGTCTCGTCCTTGCCCGTGTTGTCGGTGTGCCCCGTGATCTTCAGGCGGATCTCGGGGAACTTCGTCAGTGTCGAGACCGCGGTGTTGAGCACCGAGCGAGACTTCTTTTTGATCTTGGCGGCGCCCGAGTCGAAGTAGATACCCTCGATGACGCCACTGATCGCTTTGACCTCTGCGGGGATGTCGTCGGGGCAGCCGTCGGTGTCCTCGAAGCCGTTGTAGACCTCGGCCTCCTCGACGCAGCTGTCGGCGCTGTCGAGGATGCCATCGCCGTCCGCATCGGGAACCGGGCAGCCTGAGGCACCGTCGCCATACTCTTCGGGGCACTTGTCACGGGAGTCTTGAATGCCGTCGCCGTCGCTATCGACGTCATCCGGGCATCCGAGTGACTCCTCGGAGTACTGGTCGGGGCACTTGTCGTCGGCATCGGGATACCCGTCGCCGTCGCGGTCTTGGTTGCGCTTACGGTTGCGCTTGTCGACCCACTTGCCGATGCGGAGGGTTAGGTCGAGCGCGGCGAAAATCTCGCCGTGATGGGCCCGGCTGCCATCATTGCCGTCGGGGGAGACGATGTGTCGCCCCTCGACCCGAACCGCCAGCCAGTCGTTGATGTAAAACTTGCCGCCGGGGCCGTAGTAAAACATGCCCTCGCCGGAGTTGAGCACCTCAGGGTCGGCCTTGATACCGAGGAACCCACCGCCCATGACAAACGTGGGCGTGATGCGCCATGGCCCCTGAGCACCGACGAAGCCTCGGGCCGTGTACATTGTCGCCCCGGCATCCTCGGACGGACTGTGCGTGGGCATGACCGTCGCTTCGAAGCCGACGCCGAAATAGGGGATCGGGAGATAGAAGAGTCGCCAGCCAATGTTGGCATTGCTGCGCCGGATATCCGGCTGTGGCGCAACGCCCGGGTCGTACACCCCGTGGTTCTTCGAGAGGAAGAAGCCGCCGATGTGCATCCCCGCCTCTAGCGTGTGGTTATCCGGGACGCAGTCGAGCAAGCTGAACGGCTTGTTATGGCACGACTCGCGCTTCTTTCGCTTTCTCTTGGCGCGTTTGCCTTTGCCCTTGGCTTTGGCACCGCCGCCGAGCGAGACCGATGCACTCCCGCCACCCGAAGCATCGGGAGACTCCTCGTCGCCCGAAGGGGCGGCGTCGTCGTCGAGGTCTTCGTCGAGGTCTTCGTCAAACTCGTCGTCCTCAACGACCATATCGTCGTCGTCTTCTGGCGCGGCCGCAGCTGGCGTACTCGCCATTGCCACCGCGAGGCCACTGGCGAGCGCGAAGAACCCCAACGCGGGGTGACGCTGATGGGCAAGGCACAACCGGGGGCTGCTGGCTTTGTGTCGTGGCATCCGCTGTAGCATCCGCTTTCGCCGTACACCGGCGCGTGCCGCGAGGTCAACGTTGCCGCGGCAATTGCCCGCGGATGCGGTGGCTTTGAAGCGCGATTCGGCGCTCGTTGGGGCCTAATGGGACAATTGGACGGCGCGAGACTCGCCGGCTGTCACAACGCCCATATGCCCATGGGCGTCATCCGGCCAGTGACGCGGCAGCGACAGTTGCAGATTCGAACGCCGCCTCGACAGAGCCTCCGTTGATGGATGTTTGGACCCAATCTCCGCAGATACGGAGGTTGTTGACCCCTGTCTGGTCGGGGGCGATTCGAAAGCGCGTCGTCCCGGGCAGGGTCAGTACGTATCGCTCCCAGCCTTCGACATTGGCCCGGACGTAGGGAGGCGCGGCGAGCTTGATCGGTTCGCCGAGGAGGCCGGGGCCCACGTGTTCGAGCCAGCTGCGAGCATCCGCGGCGACGACCGCCTCGGAGGCGTTTGCGTCCGGCATGGTGTCGACGAGGTACAGCAGGCCGCGCGGTGCCGACTCGGTCGGCCATGCCTCCGCGGTAAGCACCTCGGATAGGTCGGCCATCGTCGCAAAGGGTCCCGCCGTACCGGTCACCGTCTCCCGTTGGGCGGGGATCGGTTGCTGTGTCCACAGCTGGGCGGCCTTGGTGGCCACAGTGTGCGTGTGCTCGAGCATGGTCGCTATCGGTCGGTGGCGACGTGCCACATCGGTGAGGAGCGGCCGCAGAGCTCCGCTGGGGATCGCGAGAATCAGGTCGTCAAAGTCGTCCCCGTGTCGCAGGGTGAGCTTGCGGGCCGCCCCCCGACGGCGACGTGGGGCGCGAGGCCAGCAGGGGAGGCCCCCGACGGTAATCAACGGATCGTTGTGGTGTCCGTCGTCGTGACTCGTCATCTCCACGGCATCGATTGTGTTGGTGGAGTCGCTTGGCACGAGTCGCTCGGTGCGGTGTAGGAAGCGGAATGTGACGCCCCGACGCCGAAGGACCTCGTGCATGGGGGCGAAGGCGGTGTCGCCCATGCCGAACCGCAGCTTCCACATCGGCGCGCCTTGGTACGTCAGCAACAATCGCAAGATCGATCGGACCGCGGCGCCCGCTGCTACGGCCCCGCGGCCGTTCCCGGCAACCCCGTCTGGGTATGCGAATGCCATGTCGTACAGCGCTCGAATCACGGGCGCGTTCGCGGTGGTCGCGGACGCACCGTGGCGGATGAGCCACGCGCGCAGGTCGTACGCATCCATGCGTTGCCAAACGTCGCCGCGCCCAAAGGCCTCGGCCGTAAGCCCGCGCAGCACGACGCCGGCCAGGCGGGCGATGCCGTGGGCGCGCGCCCACGGGGCTCGCCCTCGAGCGAGCGCCGCGAGCATCTGTATTGCAAACCGGCTTTCGGCGAATGCCGACCAGCCGTGCGGCCGTGGGTCTCCGGGCCGCCCTGGGCGCTGGGGAAGTTGCAGGCGCCAATCCCCAACCGAGAATGCGTACTGCGGGGCAAATGCATCTTCGAAGCGCTGCAGAGGACACGCTGGCGGCGGGTCCCAGGCGTCCAAGCACTCACGGACGGCCGCAAACGCGTGGTCGTAAAAGCCCATCCACACGTGCAGCCCGTGTTCCTCGATCCGATGCCCGTGTTCAGGATCGCGGCCGGTGGCGCCTTTGCCTCCCAGCCTCCAGCTCTGTTCGTACACCGTCACGACAAACGCACGGCGAAGCGCGGGCGTTCGCGACAGGGCGTGGGCCGCGGCAACCCCAGCGCAGCCGCCCCCGAGGATTGCGACCCTCTTGCGACGTGGCCTCATCGTCGACGCGCTCCGTAGTCGCGGACGACCTTACCTTCGGTAAACTCGAACCCAAGCTGTAGCTGCGCACCCCCCAGGCAGCGACCGCCAAGTCCCCACCCGGACTCGGGGAATGAGACTTCGGGTTGTGAAAGCCGCCGCATGTCGCCCAGCGAGGTCACCCGAAAGGGCAGCGCCACGAGCTCGTCGACACGCGGTCGAGCGCGGGGCCCAGACCCGACGCCGAGGATCTGCTTGTGCAGGTACAAGCGAGGACGCCCGAGCCGCATCAGCTGACCCGCGAATCGAACGAGCTCGTCCTGCCACGGTGGCTGGACATCGTCGGAGGCACCTCGTTGCCATCGTGTGCGAAGGATGTGGCGCCCGTTGGCGATGAGGTCGTAGCCGTCTGCGTGCGGGCGCGTCAGGATGCGGCCGAGCCGCTTGGCAAACCCATACGCTTCGCGGCCGAGAAGGATCGGTAGGTAGGCGTCGGGGTACACGCGCGGCAAGAACAGTCCGGGGACCAGGCGAGGTCCCAGGCACGGCACAAACGCTGCGACCTCGAGGTAGCGGTGCTGACGACCGTCGGTGTCTGGGTGCAGGGCTTCGCAGTGCTCGACCTCATTGAGGACGAGCAGGTACTTTCCGGCTGTGCCGGGCGCCAGGCTCAGCCCAGGGGGGAGCTCGTGGCGAAGCACCCCAGGGTCGGCATGCATCATCAGGGAAGTCGCCGTGTAGGGCCCGAAACGATAGGGGGCTGGGACGAGCTGCGCGCTATCGCCAACGAAGAAGTCGTCGTCTTTGCGCGCGTCGGCGGCCCGTTGCTGGTCGCGTTGGATGAGCTGAGCTTCGTACAGCTCGCTCACGAGATCGCGATCCGCCTCTTCCAGCGTGCGCAGGGCGGATACGTCGACACGGGCGACGACGGCTGGCCGCACGGCTCGCAAGTGGAGTCCCCCTCGGCATCCGACCCACGCCGGACCTTCGAAGAACTGCTGGCAGCGCTCCTCGGCGAGCATCGCGAGCTCGCCTTGGGCAACGGCCCACAGCTCTCCAGCGCCGAGCGGCGCGAGCCTCTGGCCCGAAGGAACCTGCTGCCAGTCGAGCGCGGTGAGCCACTCCCCCGCGCCAGCGACGTTGGACAGCGGGTGTAGTGCAGCGACCTGGGCTGCAAATCGAGATGCGTGACCTATCAGCTCACCGTCCATATGTCCTCCGAGATGACCGGGTGGGGCGTTCGGTGCACGACCGGACGCGGCCGCTGCATGAAGAACTCGCTCCAGATCGGGCGGATGGGGCCCGTCAGGACGCGGGCTGCGGCGAGGCCCGACATCGTCGCCGCCTCGACGCATGTCGAGTTGATGCTGGTGCGGGTCCAGGTGCCGGCAAGCACGACATTGGTCAGGCCGGACTCGTGTGCCTCGGGGCGGAGCGCCGACGTTCCGACCGCGGCGCCATCGCACAGGTCCGATGGCTCAATGTTGGCGCTGACGTATTGTGCGTGCACGCGGCTGGGGCCCGTGCGGCCCAGAGGGTCGTGGAGGACGCCCCAGTCGAAGTCGCCGTCGGCACTCGCGCTGGCCGGCCAGACGCCGACGGCGTGTCGGGCGAGCTGGTCGACCGTGTCGGCGTGCGCGTCGGCCTTGGCCTGCGCGCTGACCTCGGGCCCACCCGCAGCGCGGTGGAGGTCGGTATGCCAGGCGCCGCACAAGTAGTGGGTCGATTTTGGGGGGGTCCCCTGCCAACCCTCGTGCTGGATCACCGGGGTCATGTCGGCCCACACGGAGAGCGGGGAAGCCCAGCCCGCCATCGCGGGTCGTGGCGCTTGCCAGCCCAGCCCTGCGGTCGAGGCATCGCACCACAACTGCGCGGCGATCGATGGGGTGAGATTCATGCTGTTGGCCAGCTGACGCAGCTGCGGCTGATGCTCCAGAAGGGGTTCGACACACGACGCGGCGTCGGGCGTGGCGCGAAGAGCACCCGCGGGAAGGGCCAGGATGACCTCGTCGAAATCGGCTCCGTCGTAGAGCTTGCGTGTTGCTCCCGCCGCGTGCGGGCCAAAGCGACTCTCGAAGCGGACGCCTTGCTCGCGAAGGACGTCTCCGTCGACAAGCTGCGACCAGTCGGGTTCGGTGAGCCAGCAGCGTAGGCCGCCGTGGGTGACCAGCGGCTCGTACGTTTCGCTGTTCACCTGGGCCTGGCGCTCAAACACCAACGCGTCGACGCGCGTGGACGCGTCGTTGAGCTGCAGCGTTTGGAGCCGGTGAAAGAACTCGAACCGGACCCCCTGGGCACGCAGTACTTCGAACAGCGGGGCGATGAACGCCTCGCCCATTCCAGCATTGATCAAGAACGCAGCGGCGTTGCGGTAGCCGAACATCGCCCGAAGCAGAAAACGAACGGCGGTTCCCGCTTCAAAGTTCGGCCGGTTTGGGTCACCGCCCAAGTACTGAAACGTCGCGTCGTACGCGACGCGGATCAGCGCCCAGTCGTCGGCGAGCGCGCGGGTGGCCCCATGTCGGCAGAGCCAATCGCGAAGCTCGAGGTGGTTGAGTCGGTCGAGGTCGAGGTCCTCGAGTACGCCGTATCGCGGGTCGAGGATTCCCAGGACGGACGCGCAGAAGAACTCTAGGGTGCAGGCAAAGTTGTGCAGTTGCGGTCGACGTCGGGCGACAGCGAGCAGTACGGGCACTGCGGTACGCTGGAGCGTGCGGGCGAGCAACCGCGCGCTGCGAACCGCGGCTCGGGAGGGGGCCTGCGCGTCCTCGAAGATGCGACCCAACCGCTTGCCCAGACGCTGCAAGAGCTTGTCGATCCGGGCTGCGTGGGCCGGCAAGGGGCCGGTTGGGCTTCGTTCCCACCGCCCCTGTGGCTGGCTCCCGGCGTCGTCCGGAGCAATACCCGAGCGTCCCCACAGATTTGGAAGCTGGGAACGCAGCTGACCCACCGCCATGCTGAGCAGCTCGAACGGAGTCCAACTGTCCGACGTGCCCGGGACGGCGGCATTGCGTGCGAAACGATAGTGCCACGGCTCAAACCCGTCTCCCTTCTCGACGCCGAACGGGGCGTAAGCCTGCGGCGTGAGCGCATCCCAAACGGACTCAAACGGACAGTCGGGCGGAGCTTGCCAGCGTTCGTAGACTTCGCGCGCGAGCCGGAACGCGTTGTCGTAAAATCCGAACCACACGTGCAATCCATGCTCTTCGTTGCGCATGTCGGCGCGGGGATTTCGCCCGCTGGCCAGCTTGCCGCCGACGCGCCAACCCATCTGGTAGATGGTGACCTCATGGCGCGCCGCTAGCTCGGGGGTTCGCGTGAGCTCGTAGGCCGCACACAGCCCGGAGAGGCCTCCGCCGACGATGGCAACCCGACGCCGCCGCGCGGGTGCCCGGGCTTGGGGTTCCAACCGCATGGGCTGCGGCTCGGGGAGCAGTGGCGAAGACGATTGCAACGGCATGCACGGCAACCAGTCCCGGAACGGGCCAAAGTGATCCCGACAAATCCAAATAAGTCGGCTGCTTAGCGAACACGCCTCCGGGCGTCCGAGCGAATTCGCTCTTTGCCGCTGCGGATGAACTCCACCGCCCGCGGCTCGCGATATACACAGGGCTCGATGGTCGAACCTGTTCCCGGCGTGCCGCCGCGTTACCGACTTGGTGAGCTGCTGGGGCGCGGGGGCCAAGCGCAGACGTATCTCGCCCACGACACGGAGCGGGACACGCCCGTGGCCGTCAAGGTGTTTCGCCTCGCCGACGATCAGAGCTGGAAGGGCTTCGAGCTCTTCGAGCGCGAGTGTCGTGTGCTGCGCTCGCTGAGCCACGAGGCGATCCCCGACTACGTGGAGCACGGCGGCGACGAAGCGGCCGGGACCTACTATCTCGTCATGCAGTTCATCGATGGGGATTCCCTCGAAGCGGCACTGCAAGACGAGCGGCGCTACACGGACGCGGAGCTCCGCTCGATCTTCGAGCAGTTGCTCGATGTCCTGGACTATCTGCATTCGCTCAACCCGCCCGTGATCCACCGCGACATCAAGCCGGGCAATGTCGTGCTGGCCGAGGGCATGCGGGCCCGCCTTGTAGACTTTGGTGCCGTGCGGGACGTGTTCTCGGACCGCGGCAAGTCGACCGTCGTCGGAACGTTTGGGTACATGGCGCCCGAGCAGCTGCGCGGCGAATCCACGGCGGCCTCGGATCTGTACGGGCTGGCGGCGACCGTCGCCGCGATCGCCACTGCGACCGATGCGGGAGAATTACCCAGCGTCGGATTGGAAATTGATCTGCGGGATCGCGTCAAGCCCGGGCGGATCCGCGACGCGCTGCAGACGATGCTAAAGGCCGACCCGCGCGAACGGACGCAATCGGTGGCGGAGGTTCGCAAAC
>Ga0316189_10001444_pt1 | contig 23570 bp, 22 predicted proteins | sample LowCovwburrow_MG_FD_204930 | JGI IMG/M metagenome (GOLD analysis project Ga0316189, IMG submission 204930) | Coastal sediment microbial communities from Maine, United States - Lowes Cove worm burrow | ecosystem: Environmental > Aquatic > Marine > Coastal > Sediment | place: USA: Maine... | reverse complement strand
GACGCTGCACCGACCTGGCATCGCTGATCGCCACACCCGCAGCGCCTGCTGATATGCTGCCGGGCAGGACCACCGAGATACCGCTTGCCCCGTTGGTCAGGTCATCGAGCATCTGTGCGTTGGCAGCGGCGATATCGGGCATGTCGGCGCGCTGCACCAGTGTCCAGGCATCCGCCGTGGCACGCGCGGGCGCGGCCGGCAATACGGGTGGATTTTCCGCAGGACCGTAAACCGGTTCGATGACAATGCCGTCCGAAGTGCGTGTGCGCAGTGTCTCGAACGAGCGGCCTTTCAGACTTGCGTCCACAAGCGCGCGCCAGTCGTCGCGTTCAAGTGCCGGAAACTCACCTGCCAGTTTTAGAGTGCTCATTATGCAGCCATATCCATTCGCATATTGCGTTGCACAATTTTGTAGCGCAGCGCCCGGTTTTCTGCAAATCGACTTTCGTCACAGGTACCCGGAAATGCCCGGAATTGAATTGGCGACATCCTTCACCAGGTCATCGCCGGCTTTTTCCCTGGCATAGCCCAGCGTCTCTTTGCCGAGCGTCTTGATCTGCGCCATGCTGAGACCTGCCGCCTGCAGTTTGCTGACGGCGGCCAGCGGGCCGCCCATCAGTCCGCCGCCCAGCATGCCAAGTAATCCGCCACCGCGGGCACCGTCGCCGCCATGCAGTTGCGCCAGTTCACCTGCGCCTGGAAGGGCGTCGAACAATTGCGTTACCTTGGCCTTGTCGCCCTGGGTCTTGACCAGCGACAGCATGATCCCGGTTGCCTTCTCGGCAATATCCGGCGCGAGGCCGGTTTTTTCAACGATCCGGTCAATCAGCTCCTGCATCGATGTATTCCTCTTGGTATTTTGATCTTCCAGAGCGACATGAGCTTAATTGAACCCATAAACCTGATCTAGGCATTGCCCTTGTCGATGTTGTATAGCAATTTCACTACACACCAACAGTTTTGGCAGATGGGTTAGAGAAAATGAGTGATGGATCGGTTTTTCTGGGGCAAAGCGAAAAACGCGAAGAGCTGTTCCTGAAGCTCGCCAACCGGCACGGTTTGATTACCGGGGCCACCGGTACCGGCAAGACCGTGACACTGCAGATTCTCGCCGAAGGGTTTTCGGCTGCCGGCGTGCCGGTGTTTGCATCAGACATCAAGGGCGACCTGTCCGGCATATCGCGCGAGGGTGAACCGAAGGATTTTCTGCTCAAGCGTGCCAAGACGATTGGCTTCGACGATTACGGCTTTGAAGCCTTTCCGACGATTTTCTGGGACCTGTTCGGCAAGCAGGGACATCCCATCCGCACCACCATCACCGAAATGGGTCCACTGCTGATCTCGCGGCTGATGAACCTCACCGATGCGCAGGAGGGTGCACTTAATATTGCCTTCCGCATTGCCGATGAAGAAGGACTGCTGCTGCTGGACCTGAAGGACCTGCGCGCCATGTTGTCGGACCTCGCCAATCGCGGCAAGGAACTGACCACCGACTACGGCAACGTGAACTCGCGCACCATTGGTGCCATTCAGCGCCGGCTGATCGTGCTGGAGGAACAAGGGGGCGAGAATTTCTTCGGCGAACCGGCGCTCGACATCAAGGACCTGATGCGCACCACGCGCGACGGGCGCGGCTATATCAATATTCTGGCGGCCGACGAACTGATGCAGTCACCGCAATTGTATGCCACCTTCCTGCTGTGGCTGATGTCGGAACTGTTTGAGGAAATGCCCGAGGTTGGCAATCCGGACAAACCGAAGCTGGTGTTCTTCTTCGACGAAGCCCATTTGCTGTTCGACGAGGCGCCCAAGAGCCTGCTGACCAAGGTCGAGCAGGTCGTGCGCCTGATCCGCTCCAAGGGCGTCGGCATCTATTTCGTTACGCAGAACCCGCTCGACGTGCCCGATACGGTTCTGGCGCAGCTTGGCAACCGGGTGCAGCATGCGTTGCGGGCCTTTACGCCGCGCGACCAGAAAGCCGTCAAGGCGGCGGCCACCACGTTCCGCCAGAATCCCAAATTCGATACCGAGGAAGTGATTACCCAGCTTGGTGTCGGCGAGGCGCTGGTGTCCACGCTGGATCTGAAAGGCGTGCCGTCCATGGTGGAGCGCACCCTGATCCGGCCGCCATCAAGTCAGATGGGACCTGTCATGCCGGCAGAACGCACCCAGTCGGTCAAGAACAGCCCCGTCTACGGGTTGTATGATGAAGCCGTTGACCGGGACTCCGCGTATGAGAAACTGCGGGTCAAGGCGCAACAGATCGCCGAACAGCAGCAAGCCGCCGCAGAGGCCAGGGAAAAGGCCAAGGCAGTGAAGGAAAATGCCAAAAAGACCACATCCCGGTCGGCCGGGCGTTCAAGCCGTACCGATTCAGCCACCGACCGGTTTGTCAAGAATATCGCCAGCACGGTCGGCCGTCAGGTCGGCAACATGCTGGTACGCAACAGCGGGTCGATCCTGCGTGGTATTCTCGGCGGCCTGCTGAAACGATAAACGCGCCGGAAGTATTGCCATACCCTCAATTCTGCAACCCGGCGCAACATGGCCTGAGGTCCGGGCAGGCAGGTCCAGTCAGACAGGGATTGAATTTTCTGTTGGTTGAAAGATCACGCCATCTCTCACGGGGGTTTTCGTGTAATCAATTTCGTTGAAATAATTCAAAATGAAGCATTCGTCAGTTTTTGTCATTTCACAGTAGACGGCTGGCCTGCATCTCGAAATTGTGTTTGCTGCGCCTCTGACCGCCTTGTCTTCCATTCCCTCGATATCCAGTTTGATCAGGTCAACATTGAAATCAAACGCGTCTATTGTGGATGTTTCCACACGACCCCAACCGTCCCATTTCATGTCACGATTGTCGCTGTTTCTCGGTTGAATCAGCTCAAGTCCACCAAAATTATTACGGCTGTGATAATCCGGTTTTCTGAAGTGAATAGTTTCACCGGTTTTGTCGGAAATTGCCAGGTTGTAATGATTTACGTTTTTAATATTGTGAAGCTTGAAGTTGATCAAAGCCACGGTCTGCAACATTGTTTGTGCTTCAAAGCTATGAATTTCTATTTTTGAATCCAGTAATTTCGACAAGGCAATGGAGTGAGTTCCAATGTTTGATCCACCATCCAGAAAAACCGGGTATGTATTATTCGATTTTCTTTTTTTCAATATGGTGTGGAATGCTTCAATCTCGATGTTTTCCCAATAACCTTTGATAATTATGCCGTCTTTTATGTGGGTGTCGTTTTCACAAATCAATATCGGACCGAATCTTGAGTTTATCAGCTTGAACGGGTTGTTTTTCAATTTTGGCAATCAACAATTGTCGGGTTGAAGAGCAACAGTCAAAAGTCACTTCCCTTGGTATCACTGGAATGCAAAATCTTCATCCTGTCAATCTGACAGGATGATCGTGTCAGCGATCTCGATGTCAAAGCCGGACAGGCCGACATAGTGCCGCGACCGGCTGGCAATCAGCCTGATTGAGGTTACCGACAGATCGCGCAGGATCTGTGCGCCAAGCCCCACATCGCGCCAGCTTTCAGCGCGCGCACGCGACGAGTCAGTGTCTTCATCACTGTCCGGCTGGCCAAGCTTCGAGGCCGGCACACCGGCCACGCCCTCGCGCAGGTAAATCAGTATGCCGCAGCCTTCCTTGCGGAAAATCTCATAGACCGCATTCAGCGTATCGCGATTTCCCAGCACGTCGTCGACAAGGTCCTGCCGGTGCAGGCGAACCGGAATGTTCCTGCCCGATGAGGTGTCGCCATAGACCAGCGCCAGGTGCTGCACCGGATCAAACGAGGTGGAATAGGCGATGCCGTTTGCCGGGCCTGCCGGAGTGTCCACCTGGAACTCGCTGTCGCGTTCCACCAGGCGCTCGCGCTGCTGGCGATAGGCGATCAGGTCGGCCACGGAGATGATCCTGAAACCGTGCTCGCGGGCAAAGTCGGTCACCTGCTGGCCACGCTTGACGGTGCCGTCATCATTGACCAGTTCGCAGATCACGCCGACCGACGGCTCACCGGCAAGCCGGGCAAGGTCAACGGCGGCTTCGGTGTGGCCGGAGCGCATCAGCACACCGCCGCGCTTGGCAATCAGCGGAAACACATGGCCGGGGCGGACAAAATCTTCAGCGTGTACATTGGCGTTGGCGAGCGCATGGACCGTGGCGCTGCGTTCCTTGGCCGAGATGCCGGTGGTCAGGCCTTGCTTGTAGTCGATCGACACCGTGAAAGCGGTACCGAGCGGGGCGTCATTGTCAGATACCATCGGGTCCAGCTTGAGGCGCCGGGCGTCTTCGCGCGTCATCGGCGCGCACACAATGCCGGAGCCGTGGCGCACCATCATGGCCATCTGTTCGCTGGTGACCTTGGAGGCAGCCGCAATCAGGTCGCCTTCGTTTTCCCGGTCATCATCATCGACCACAACGACCATTTCACCTGCCTTGATGGCGGCAATCGCACTTGCAACGGTATCCAGCGAGCTGGTCATGTCATCTTCTCCTTCAAGGTGGGGCGAAAAATCCACCGGCTTCACCTTATTGCGGGTCAGGCGCTGGATTTTCACGGCCAGGTCGAGCGACGGCGTGTCGCCGGACAGCAACTGCGAGATGCGTCCGGCGGAAATATCCAGCGCGCGCGCAAAGTCCGCCTTGGTCGTGTCAGCCTGCCTGAGCCATTCATCAAGTTTCATGGCAACAGGCTTTAGCAGAGCTAAAGGGTGTGCGAAAGGGGGCAATCACCATCCCTTTGGGGTTATGCGCTGCCAGGCACAAAAAAACGGAGCCTGTAGCGGCTCCGTTTCGTGATTTTGCAGTCTGTTGGCTGTTTATCAGGCAGCCGAATGCAACTGCTCGACATATTCCCAGTTCACCAGGTTGTCGAACCAGGCTTCCAGGTATTTCGGGCGCGCATTGCGATAGTCGATATAATAGGAATGCTCCCAAACATCGCAGCCCAGGATCGGCGTTGCACCGTGCATCAGCGGGTTTTCGCCATTGGCGGTCTTCATGACGGCAAGCTTGCCATCCTTGACGGCCAGCCATGCCCAGCCCGAGCCGAACTGCGTCACACCGGCATTGATGAAGTCTTCGCGCATCTTGTCGTAACCGCCAAGGTCGCTGTCCACGGCTGCCTGCAGCGCTGCGGGCAGGCTCTTGCCGCCGCCATTGGGCTTCATCCAGTTCCAGAAGTGCAGGTGGTTGTAATGCTGGCCGACATTGTTGACCAGGCCAGCATTGCCGTCCTTGAAGGCGGCCTTGCATATGTCTTCCAGTGGCTTGCCGGCAAGCGGCGAGTCTTTCAACAGGTTGCTGCCATTGGTGACATAGGCCTGATGGTGCTTGTCGTGGTGGAACTCCAGGGTTTCCTTGGACATGTACGGACCAAGCGCATCATAGGCGTAAGGGAGATCGGGAAGTTCGAGAGCCATTGGTTTTAAGCCTCCAGTTTCAAAGGTTGTGGGTTCTAGATCAGTATGGGTTTTGATTGAAGCAATCAAAACCCATGAAACTGATCGTTTCCAAAGTGCTAGAGCGACATGGGGTCAATTGAACCCATGTCGTTCTAGAAGAATGCCTGGATGCCGGTTTGTGCCCGGCCCAGGATGAGTGCGTGAACGTCGTGTGCACCTTCATATGTATTCACGGTTTCAAGGTTCAGCATGTGTCGAATGACATGGTACTCGTCCGAAATGCCGTTACCACCGTGCATATCACGCGCCATGCGGGCTATGTCCAGTGCCTTGCCGCAATTATTCCGCTTCAGGATGGAAATTGACGTGGGCGACAGCCGTCCTGATTCAAGGCCGCGGCCCAGGGCCAGGCAGCCGTGCAGGCCAAGCGTGATCTCGGTTTGCATGTCGGCCAGTTTCTTCTGCACCAGCTGCGTGGCAGCCAGCGGACGGCCGAACTGCTTGCGGTCCAGCGTGTATTGCCGCGCCCGGTGCCAGCAGTCTTCAGCGGCCCCGATCACGCCCCAGGCAATGCCGTAGCGCGCCTTGTTGAGACAGCCGAACGGACCCGACAGCCCGCGCGTATTGGGCATCAGTGCGTCTTCGGGCACTTCGACATCTTCGAGCACGATCTCGCCGGTGATCGACGCGCGCAGTGAAAACTTGCCTTCGATTGCCGGCGTTGAAAAACCCTTCGTGCCGCGCTCGACGATGAAGCCGTGAATGCCTTCGTCTTCCAGCTTTGCCCAGATGACGGCAATGTCGGCGATGGGTGAATTGGTGATCCACATTTTCGCGCCGTTGAGCAGGTAGCCCGAAGAGGTGCGCTTGGCGCGGGTCTTCATGCCGCCGGGATCAGAGCCTGCGTCCGGCTCGGTGAGGCCGAAACAGCCGACCATTTCGCCGGTCGCCAGCTTGGGCAGGTATTTCTTCTTCTGGGCTTCAGAGCCATAGGCTTCAATCGGGTGCATGACGAGCGAGTTCTGCACCGAAATCGCCGAGCGATAGCCTGAATCAACCCGCTCGATTTCGCGTGCAATCAGGCCGTAGGCCACGTAGCCGAGGCCCTGGCCGCCATAGGCTGGATCAGTCATGATGCCCATCAGGCCGAGTTCGCCGGCCTCGGTCATGATCTCGCGGTCAAAGCGTTCATCGCGGAACGCCGATTTGACCCGGCTGGCCAGCTTGTCTTCGGCAAATTCGCGCACGCTGTCGCGGATCATGCGTTCTTCTTCGGTCAACTGGCCTTCCAGGTCGAGCGGGTCTTCCCAGTTGAAGTCGGCCACAATGGCGGGTTTGGCAGAAATGGTATGGGCGGCATCCGACATGTGAGGCCTCCTTGTTGTGGTGATCAGATTCCGCGGCAATGTGCGCCGGATTGAAACCGGTTGCAAGGTTTGTGCGGCATCATTTCGGCCAAAGCGTGTCTAATATCGCACCAGAGACTGGCAGGTTGCTGGCCAGGGGCGGGTCATTAAGAGCCATGGTGCCGGAAACACGGATGGCTGGCGCTGTCCTGGTGCAAAAAGCCGAACCCAAAATCAAAGACAAAAACGCCTGATTGGTATATTTGGTAAACTGTCACTGCAATTTCGGCTGGATCAATGAAGAAATTTACCGCACCCCCACGCGTCGTACGCGCGCAAGTCGCCGCAGTACTTGTGATAACGGCACTGTATGCGGTGTGGTACTTGTGGTTCTAACATCGGTGGTTGGAAAACCCGCCCCGGCAATCAAGCCGGAGCGGGCTGACAGTTCACCGCAATTCTACAGCTGTCACAATGTGCTTAGCACTGGTCAAGTGCAACTACGCCAACAGGATAGACATCCTTTCCCGTTTCAGGATAGTGGCCCAGAGCACAGACACGAGATAATCTAATCAGTGAATTCAGCAAACTGTCGCCTTGTTTGATACCGATCATATGCGGCACATGTGAACCCGACAGGGTTGGGTTGCGTTGCCAGTACGGGTTTTAGCTCACAGTACAAAGGATGAGACAATGACACAGACACGACGCCAGTTTATTGCTGCATCAGCCGCAGCAATCGGCAGCATTACACTATTGCCCTACGCTGCCCGGGCTGCATCCGGTTCCAGTGACGTTTTCACCACCAGTGGTGGCGACATAACCGTACATCCGGTCGAGCATGCGTCTTTCGTGATGGAAACGCCGGTTGGCACCATCTACACGGATCCGGTTGGCAGCGCTGACCTGTATGCGGACTTCCCGCGCCCTGATCTTATTCTGATCACCCATCAGCATGGCGATCACTACAATGTTGAGACGCTGACAGCGCTGACCGGAGACAACACCAGGCTGATCACCAATCCGGCTGTCCACGCCATGTTGCCCGACGAACTGAAAGCCAAGGCCACCCAGATCGCAAACGGCGAGGACACGACGTTCGAGGCACTCGGCATAAGTGCCATTCCCGCCTACAATACCACCGAGGGCCGTGAGAAGTTTCACCCCAAGGGACGTGACAATGGCTATGTGCTGGGCTTCGACGGGTTCCGCGTCTATATTTCCGGCGACACCGAGGACATCGCGGAAATGCGCGCGCTGGACGGGATCGACCTGGCGTTTGTCTGCATGAATCTGCCGTTCACCATGGACGTCAAGGCCGCCGCGTCTGCAGTCGCCGAGTTCAAACCGAAATATGTCTATCCCTACCACTATCGCGGTCGTGACGGCGGCACGCAGGACCCGGCCGAATTTGCCACGCTGCTGGGCGATGCAGCGCAGGTCAAGATGGGACCGTGGTACGGCTAGAACACTGTCCATCCACAAGGTTGGATGAGCTTACTCTAACAATTTGGGATCAAGAATTTTCAGCCGGTCAGATGATCGCACCTGAATGACTTTCGTTCCTGGTCATGTCGCTTTCCTCGTCTTTCCCGCGAAAGCGGGAATCCATCCATCAGCGGGCACAGTGCCGGTGCTGGCAATGAATCCCCGTTTTCACGGGGATGACGAAGGTGGGGCAGGAGATGTCGTGTGAGAAAGCTGCCGGGTACCTTGCAGACTGAACGCTGGCGACGCTCAATCATGAACCTGCTGGCTTCCAAAGTGTTGGAGCAACATGGGTTCAATCGAACCCATGTTGCTCTAGGCCCCGGCCGCATCCAACCGGTCAGCGACCATCAGGCCGAAGGCGTAGACCAGCGCGACTTCCTTGAGGCGGTCGAACCTGCCCGGAGACCCGCCATGGCCAGCACCCATCTGGGTCTTGAACAATAACAGGTTGTCATTGGTCCTGAGCTCGCGAAGCCGGGCAACCCATTTGGCTGGTTCCCAGTAGGTAACGCGCGGATCGGTCAGGCCGCCGATCACCAGCAGGTTCGGATAGTCCTGCGCTGCCACATTGTCGTACGGGCTGTATGACCGGATATAGTCAAACGCTTCCTTGCTCTCGATCGGATTGCCCCATTCCGGCCATTCCGGCGGTGTCAGCGGCAGCGTGTCGTCAAGCATGGTGTTGAGCACATCGACAAACGGCACTTCGGCTATGATGCCCCTGAACAGTTCCGGCGCCATGTTGGCAATGGTGCCCATCAGCATGCCGCCGGCACTGCCGCCCTGGGCGACGATATTGCCTTCGCTGGTAAAGCCTTCCGCCACCAGGTGGCGCGCGGCTGTGATGAAGTCGGAAAACGTGTTCTTCTTGGTCATCATCTTGCCGGCCTTGTACCAACCATAACCCTTGTCCTTGCCACCCCTGATATGGGCAATGGCATAGACAAACCCGCGGTCGGCCAGTGACAGGATATTGGTGTTGAACGACGCCGGTATGGAAATGCCATAAGAGCCATAGCCATACAGCCACGCCGGAGCCGTGCCATCCAGTTTGGTGTCCTTGTGATAGAGCAGGGATATCGGCACCAGCGCGCCGTCTTCGGCCGTGGCCATAATGCGCCGCGTCACGTAATCGGCCGGATCATGGCCCGATGGCACTTCCTGCTGCTTGCGCAGTGTGCGCTCACGGCTGGCCATGTCATAGTCAAACACCTGCGACGGGGTGGTCATGGACGAATATGAAAACCGGATCATGCTGGTGTCGAATTCATAACCCGCCGACATGCCCAGCGAATAGGCTTCTTCATCGAACGAGACGGTATGTTCCTCGCCGGTGTCCAGTTGCCGCACAATGATGCGCGGCAGGCCTTCATGGCGTTCAAGCCGCGCCAGGTGCCTGCTGAACACCGTGTGATCCAGGATCAGCGTGCCCGGCGTATGCGCCACCAGGTCTGTCCAGTTGTAGCGGGCAGGCTCGCCGACCGGAGCCGTGACGATCCTGAAGTCTTCAGCATCATCTGAATTGGTGAGGATATAAAGCACGCCATGAGCTTCATCGACGCTGTATTCGTGACCTGGCTGGCGCGCTTCGATCAGCCGCGGCGGCGTCAACGGGTCTTTCGCCGGGATCAGCCAGCACTCCGATGACTGGTGATCGTGGCAGTCGATAATGATCCAGTCGCCCGACTGGCTCTTGCCGGCACTCATGAAAAAGCCGGCATCGGTCTCTTCATGGATCAGAACATCGTCGCTGACCGGGCTGCCGATCTTGTGGCGAAACAGTTTTGACGGCCGGTGGTTTTCGTCCAGGTGCACGTAGAATATGTACTGGCTGTCGGCGGACCATACGGCACTGCCGCTGGTGTCGCGAATGATGTCTGCAAGGTTGTCGGATGAACCGGCTTTGCGCAGAACCAGGCTGAAAAACTCAGATCCCTTGTCGTCGTAGCCATAGGTCACCAGCTTGTGGTCGGGAGAATGCGATGCACCACCAAGGCGGAAATAGTCCTTGCCTTCGGCTTCCCTGTTGCCATCGACCAGGATGACTTCGTCAGCGCCGTTATGGTCCGTGCGCACGAACAGTGGCTGCTGGCCGCCGGTGATGAACTTCACGCCGTACGAATACTTGCCGTCAGGTGCCGGCACACTGGAATCGTCTTCCTTGATGCGCGCCTTCATCTCGTCGAACAGGGTCTTTTGAAGTTTTTCTGTGGGCGCCATGACCTGCTCCACCCAGTGGTTCTCGGCCTCCAGATAGGTTCGGATTTCCGGGTTCAGAACTGCAGGATCGCGCATCACGTCCTGCCAGTTGTCGGCCCGCAGCCAGCCATAGTCATCGCTGAGCGTGTGGCCGTGAATGTCGCGCAGGACAGGCTTGCTGGTCGCCCGTGGGGGAGTTTTGATCATGAAAAATCCGGTTGGAAAACAAGGAATGGGAAAGGCGTCAGGCCTTTGGTCTGAACTTCATCGCAGCGCCGTTCATGCAATAGCGCTGTCCGGTGGGGGCAGGTCCGTCGGGAAACACATGCCCGAGATGACCCTCGCAGGCAGCGCAGCGCACCTCGGTGCGCTTCATGAAGAACGAGCGGTCCGAATGTTCGATGACGGCTTCGGACGACTTGGGCTGAAAGAAGCTCGGCCAACCCGTCCCGGACTCAAACTTGGCATCGGATTTGAACAGGTCCGCACCGCATCCGGCACACACATAGGTGCCTTCATCCTTGTAGTTGTTGAAAGGATGCGAGAATGCGCGTTCCGTGCCGTGCTTGCGCAGCACATGATATTGCTCGTCGTTGAGTTGTTCGCGCCATTGGGCGTCGGTTTTCGTCTTGTCGTCAGTCATTGGCCTGATCCGTCCTGATTGAAGTATATTATAATGGATTGGGCAATCATTGCGGGTTTTTCAAGTCGTTCAACAAAAATTGAAACATCGAAGACCGCCCTGACAAACCCGTCTTCACGCTCTGCCTGGTCGATTTTGACGTCAGCCCGAATCCGGTCTCCGGCCACAACCGGGGCGATGAAGCGCACCTTGTTGAGACCGTAGTTGACAATGCGCCCGACATTTTTGACACGCACCAGATCATACATCATGACAGCCAGCATGGACAATGTCAGGTAGCCGTGGGCGACCGGGGGATGCCCCAGTTCGGCCTGCGTGCGCGCGGCATCGAGGTGGATCCACTGCCGGTCATCCGTGGCGTCAGCAAATGCCTCGATGCGGGACGCCGGGATGTCGATCCAGCTGCCGGGGCCGATGGTTTTGCCGATGTGGCCGATGAGCTCTTCCGGTGTGTCGATTTCAAGCAATGTCAGTCATCCGTGGATTGGTATGTGCAGGTTTCATGATTCCATTAAGCAGGCTTACACCATTGATGGTGTTTTCTATATCCGAGATAGGGACAATACGCAGACAGTATTGAGTGGATTGAGTGAGTTTTGACGGCAACAGTCAGGCGGTGGCGATCGTTCAACCCAATGAGGGGTTGATCGCGGCAAGCCTGTTGCGCTGTCACCCTGACAGCGTCATCCCGCAAGTCGACGAGATTGTCGACAAGGCCACCAACAACCTGATCGCCACCCTGCTGACGCCGGTAACGGCGCTGAAGCTGCCAGAAAGCCTGACAAGCGCGGTCGTGCAGATGCCAGTCGTCGACGAGGCTGCGGGTGAAACGGCACCAGACGATGAAGCAGGCACGGAGAAGTCTTCCGCACAGCGCAGTAATTTCGGAACCGCGGCGCGAAGCCGGGCCGCGCCGGATATGGAAACTTTCGCGAAAGCCGGCCGCGACCTGGTTTCGATCATGATCCTGCCGTCCGGCCAGGCCCAGCCGCAGGAACGATTTTTTGCAGGCGATACATTGCTTGGCATTCTGCCGCATTTGCCTGCTTCCGATCTGGTCAGCCTGACCAGGACCGTGTCGCGTCTGGATGTCGTCTCTGAACGGTTGCGGACCTACCTTGTCACCCATCCCGACAAGGACATCTCCTGCAGAATGCTGAAAGACGCACATTATATTTCTGATGTTGATCTGCTGAGCCAGATGCCAACGGCCAGCGAGCAGCAATTGCGGCTGATTGCGCGGCGCAGGCTGTTGAATGTCGTTGTCTGCGACGCAATCATAGAAACAGGCAATTCCGCTGCGATTCTCGAATTGCTTAGAAATGCGGAAAGCCAGCTGTCGTCGTCGGCCTTTGTCAAGCTGATGCCGGTGATACGCGGTAATGGCGATCTGGAAGCTGCCATGTGCAACCGGGCCGACCTGCCGCAGGCAATTGGCCTGCAACTGTTCTGGCAGGTTGGTCAGAACCTGCGGCGCTACATTCTCAGCCGTTTCCTGGCCGAGGCAGCGGCTCTGGGGCGGGTGATGAGCACCGGCATGAAGGTGGATGTCATTCCGGCGTTCGGCGGCAATACATCTCCCGAAGATATTGAAACATTGATTGCACAAGTGGAAACCGGCGACCCGGAAGCCGCCTCGACACTTTCTCGCTGCTGCCGGATAGCACCTGAAACAGCGGAGAAGATCATCAGTGATACCGGCGGTGAACCGCTTGTCGTCGCGTTCAAGTGTCTTGCGCAATCGCGTCTCGTCATGGCTCAGGCATTGCAGCGTTGGCTGGAGTCGGGCAAATGCCCCATAAACGGGGACAATCGGCTTGTGGAACTGCATGCCCAGTTTGACGGAATGTCGTTCAACAAGGCGCGCATGCTGCTGGCTTACTGGGACTGGGCCGCCCGCAAAGCCGGCCCGTTTGCAACTTAATGCTCCTAGTACTGCACAATTCCAAATTCAAAACAGATTTATTCATTTTTATCGTAGCGTAAGCATTTCGATTGCAGCGTGGATATTGGAATTATATTGCGTCCAGCAAGATTGATTTCTGTATATCTCTTGATTTTAACTGATCAGCCAGTTAAATCCTCCCGGAACCCAGTGTTCGAAATACGGCTCGAGTTTAAGTTCTCTGTGGGGAGAGATTTAATTTAGCATTCCAGAGAGGATCAAAAGATGACTGAAATTGAACAAAATGACACGACTTATGTTGAACTGACCGCTGAGATCGTTTGCGCGTATGTGGGTAATAATGCCGTTCCTGCGGCAGACATTCCCGCTCTGATCAAACAGGTTCATGGCGCTTTGTCCGAAGCGGCCGAAGCAGGAGCAGCCAACAATGGCCCGGCACCGGAACCGGCAGTTGCCGTCAATCGCTCGATTACGCCTGACTACCTGATTTGCCTGGAAGACGGCAAGAAGTTCAAATCGCTCAAGCGGCACCTGCGTACATCATATGACATGACGCCGGAAGACTACCGTGAAAAATGGGGTCTCAAGTCTGATTACCCGATGGTTGCGCCGAACTATGCGGCAGAACGCTCCAAGCTGGCCAAGAAGATCGGCCTGGGCCAGGGACGCCGCAAGCGGGCATAGAGCAACATGGGTTCTATTGAACCCATAAAGTTGCTCTAACAGTCTGGAGGCGATCAGGTTTATGATTTTTGGTTGATTCAACCAAAAATCATCCTGATCTGGAGCAACATGGGTTCTATTGAACCCATAAAGTTGCTCTAACAGTCTGGAGGCGATCAGGTCTGTTTTTGTTGACCTGACCGTTCAGGGAGCCTGGCTTCTGCTGTTCATGAAACCTCAGGACCACATGCGTTTAGGGTCAGGACCCATTGATGTTATCCATTCTGCGGGAGGATATTTTGCCTGTGACAAGGCGAAAGGGCGCAGGAAACCGTCCGGTTTTCAAGACCTTTCAACGCTGTCATGGGCAAAATAGACCCCGCCCTTGGGGTTTGAAAGGAAACACTCGCCTGAAGGCGAAAAATGCTCGAAAAGGCACAAAGCCTTGTCTTGCGCTTTTTCATCATCATTCGAATGTTTTCTTTCAAACAGAATTGCATAAGATTAATGGGTCCTGACCCTAGTCGAACGCGTGTTGTCCTGATTGCTGTAAAAGCAGGAAATTGTCACCGATCGCAATCGGATCCCTTGCGGATCAGTTGCGTGCTTGCCAGTATCTGCCAAGGGTCAACAGGCTCTGGGCTGCCAGCATTTGTAGTCGCACGTCACTATCCGTAGATCAGGGTGTTCTTTTGCGAGGCAGGCTATGGCTTTGAAGGCAGGATTGAACGTGGTCGGCGATTTTGAAGCCTTTCGGGCGCAACTGGTGGTTTCCAAGCAGCGTGACCTGTTTGACTACTGGTCATCGTGCAGCATCAATGGTGCGGTGCCGCAACGCGAGGCGTTTACGCCGGTCGCAATTCCGCAACTGCTGCCGCACATAAGCCTGATTGATGTAGAGCCGAACGGCAGGTTTCGTGTCCGGCTCGCCGGTACACATCTGCGTGACGTATTTGACCGCGAGATTACCGGACTTTCCGTCAGTGAGCTTGAACGCATGTCCAGCGCCGGGTACTGGCAGCGCGCCTGTGCGTCCGTAGTCGAGACGGGTTTGCCGATGCAGGGCGCGATAAAGTCACCGCGCATAACCAAGGATCATCTGGTCCAGTTCTGGTTACGGTTGCCGTTTGCAGCGATTGACGGATCGATCAGCCAGTTACTGGGGTTCGATGTCTGCATTCCCGCAGCAGATCTTCAGATTGACCTGTCGCAGTGCGATCAGGGCGATCCGGATTCACTGTTGGCGATCTGAAGCGCTTTCCGAAAATCTCGCCAAAACAAGAACTAAAGCGCTCAAATGGTTCACATCAAACGCAAACCGCTTTTGGGTCCTGACCCTAGACAGCCAGTGCCGCAGCGTCGGCTTTCAGTCGGGAAATCATGGCAGCCAGCCCGTTGGACCGCTGCGGTGTGAGCGCTTCATGCAGGCCCAGTTTTCCCAGCGCAGCCTGAACGTCGGTCACGAGGATGTCGCGTGGCGGCCTGCCTGACAGCAAGATGTGCAGGATGGCAATCAGTCCCTTGACGATCAGCGCGTCGCTGTCGCCGCGAAACGTCAAGACCGGGCTTGCGCCGGAAGTGTCTGCTTCGGATACAAGCCAGACCTGGCTGGCGCAGCCTTGTACCTTGTTGGCAGCTATGCGGGCCTCGTCTTCAAGCGGATCCAGCGCGCGGCCCAGTTCAATCACGTATTTGTAACGCTCCTCCCAATCGTCGAGGAACTCGAAATCATCAAGTAGCTGGTCGAAACTTGGTTGGCTCAATGCACAGGGCTCCCTGAAACCGGAAAAATTCAGTCGCGAGACCATTCGATAACCGGTCAGATCAGTGATGACAAGCCGCCACACCATTGCATGTCCGATCACCGGTCGGGTTTGCGCCTGTGTGCGCATAGGATATTGCGCATTTTAGGTGGGGCCGAAGAAAAAAGGCCGCAAAGCACTTATGGGCAGGTGCGCTTTGCGGCCGAGTAGCCCGGTTGTTTTGCCGGGTGGGGTTAGTTGTCTGCAGTGGTTCGGAGCTGACCCTTGAGCGTGCCGGATGTGTGCGCCTGGAACAACATGGGTTCGCTGGAACCTGTAAAATGGTTAGCCTTGCCGGGTCTGCTCAGGTCCGCGCCAGTCCGGCAACAGGTCTTCAATGCGCAGTGTGTTGGTGCCACTGTCAGCTTCAGCGAATTTTCGGGTTGAACCGGTGACCAGAAGGTCCAGCGATGATGAGCGCAAGAAGTCTGATATATCCTGCTCTTGAGGTGCATCGGGGACCGACGTCGCGTTCAGTTTGTTCCGGGTGTCCGAAACCGGCAGCGCATCGCTTGGCGCGGATTGGCCGGCCGGATCCGTCCCATTGGCCCATTCATAGGCCAGCCGGATTGAATACCTGGCCTTGGCTTGTGCAATGGCGGCAACATCGCCCATGGCCTTGCAGGTCAATGCCTGGCGTTCGCAAAACGAACTGACATCCGTGAAGGTGCCGATCGCCACAGACACCAGTTGGTGTGTTTGCAGTTCCGCCACGGTTTGCCCGTTTGCAGTTGCAGTTTGGCTTTCAGGCGGCATGGGTGCGAGTATCAACGCAGCCAGTCCCACTATCAGAATTCTTGTAATGCCCATCTTGTTCCCCATGACATTCGGTTGATCCAAATATTCATGGTGCAACAATGGCTGTTTCCTGTTTCATCAAGCTGAAATACGCAAACAGGATTTGAATCGTATTTTAGACAAAATGGATCCAAATCTTAACCAAGCTGAGGGCGCGGGCCCGAAAGTCAGCAGTTTTTGGCGTTTTTTTGTGTTGCCCCGGTCCGGATTTGTTGGTGTCAGGCAAGGCTGTGTTAACCCTGTTGTGGCATCAATGGAAATTCGACCCGATCGCAACTGCAGTTCCATGACAGGAGGCCCGATGAACCAGGATTACGACGATACCGGCGAAATGCGCGAACCGCGCCTTGGCGTCCTGATCGTTGGAGCTGGTTTGGCGGCTGTTCTGGCTGGCTCGATATGGATGAATTTACTGTCGGGCGAGCATCCCGTGTTTGAGCGCACTGCTGCTGCGCCGGCGCCGGTGATTGAAGAAATCTCAACCGAAGCTCCCGCTGGCCGCAGTGTGAGCGCATTTCCGTCGGCAAGGGTGAATGTACGGGTCAAGTCCTCATCTTCAATGCCAAACGCTGGCGACCCCCTGGCACAACTCATACTGCAAACCGGCAGGTCTGCCGAGTTTGCGGTCCCGGCACCTCCGGATGCCGGTCCGGAACCGTCGCTTGTGCTTTTGGCGCAACGTGAACTGACCTCGCTTGGACTTTACGCGGGCGTGGTGGATGGACTGGCCGGTGCCGACACGCGCGATGCCGTGCGCAAGTACCAGGCCCTCAATGGCCTGGCTGTAACCGGTGCCGTGACACGCCCGGTGCTTGATCACATTCAGCTTGCGCGCCGGCTAAATGATGCCGGCAATACCAGCATCGCAGTGCATCAGGTGCAATCCGCGCTGGCCAAGCTGGGTTATTCTCCCGGCGAGATCGACGGCCGGTTGGGTGAACAGACCAAGGTAGCCATTCGTACATTTGAAGCAGACCGCGGCTGGCCGATCACCGGAGAGGTGTCAGACGGGCTGGTGCAGGAGCTTCTGGGGACCAACGAGCAGGCCAGCTTTGATTTACGCTGAACCAACCATTATGCAGCGAAGCTGTGCCGCATGTCGCTGAAGTCGGACATCTGGGTTGCCGCCTATCGCAGGCGCTGTGATCTCGAGGCGTTGCCATGTGTAATTGTTCGCAAAGGCGCCCTGGATGCCGGCATCATCTATGTGTGCATTCGAATCAGCGATGACGAAGTCTGGCTGATGGGACCACCGGCAGGACCCTTGCTCGATGAGCTTGGTGATCGGATTTTTGAACCTCGTTTCGAAACCGCTGTGCCACAGCGCCAGGTTGACGAGTACCTGGCCAGACAGGCCGGATATGACCCGGATATCTGGGTTGTGGAGGTGGAAGACCGCAATGGCCGCGCCTTCCTGCGGTAAAGCAATCGTCTTCGGTGGCAATCAGCTGGTCAATTATTGGTATTGGTTGGTCAATCACAAGTCACCGAAATGCCTTGCTTGCTGCTGATGTTAGTCAATTTTTAACCAAACCGGTTGCCTAGTTGTACAGGTAGTTGCAATCAAAGGCCTCAAGGTGCCACCCGCAATGACGAATATTGTGAAATTCTTGACTCCGCCCGGCAAGCAGGCGACGCAAACGCCGTCACCCGAGACGGACTGCGAGATTGTCATCTTTCCCGGTGTGCGCAGAGAGCGTTGCGATGGCCCGTTCGAATATCCGGCACGCGCAGCCGGTACAGAACGATCAGGTTGACGCCGTTGAAGGTCTGGATGGCACTGGAGCAACACGCATTAGCTGTCGGCCTGCGAACAGGACGTATTCTTCAAAGCCTCAGCCGAGCGTGCGGCTTCAAGCTGGTTTGCCGCTGCTGAGCGAATAACCACGACCCCGGTCTGCGTGCCGGTGAGCACGGTGATGGAGTTGATGCTGCTTCCGACAGAGTTGGCGGCATTCACAATGGCTTCCGGGTCCGGATCGTCATCATATAGATACAGGCTGAATTGCTTGCGAGGTGCCTGCTTGTCATTCAATGTGTAGATGGTTCCGCCACGCGTATTGTAGACCTCCAGTGTCCAGTATTGATCAGGTACGCGCGCATTGACGCGAAGCGGTCCGCTCGACAGGTCAAACAGGCACAGTGCATAGGTCAGCTCGCTGGGATATTCCGCTATGCTGGCTGCTTGTGTTCCGGGAACCGCCATGGTCAGCGTATTGATGCCGCTTTCGGCACGGATGGCCTCCAGTCTCGTGTGAAACTGTTGCGACGGTACAAACAGGATGTAACACAGGTGGGCTGCAATGGCGGTCAGCACCGTAAACAGAATCCAGAATGCTCTAGTTGATGTCATGAGCAAGATACCCGCTTCACACTGGGCAATCCAAGCGACCCGCCGCCATTTGGCCCCTGGGCAGTGATTGTATCACCATCGTACAGACGAAACAGGACCCGCGGAGCAGCGGCATTCGATATACGCAGCCAATTGCCCTGCTGTGGCGCAGCAGACAGCAGGACGCGGACTGTCCTGCCGATCGAGATAACATCGTCCTGGGTCAGCAATTGTGGATCTCCATCAGCATTTCCTGTCAACGAAATTGACCACCGCCGCGCCGTCGGCCGCTCAATCGACAACAGGTAAGTGCAATCTTCTGTCAGCTTGCCCCCACCGTCATCCTGGTCCCGGTAGAACGTCAGCACTTCACTGAAATGTTCCGGGACCTGGCCGTTGGCTATGAACTTGGCATGCGTGTAGGGGTTACTTGCCGGGTTTCCAGCCACAGGCCAGTTTTTCCAGTAGCCGTACTGATCCGTGAAGAAGGGGCTTTGCTCGGTTGTCAGGTAACGCGCGCTGAAAACACCCAAGGTAACACCAACCAGGACACTTACGGCAAATCTGACTGATGGATTCATATCTTTACAACGCTGATAAAAGGCCAGTTTCGCGGTGGTACCAAATGAGAAAAAATGACGTCACTCGGTATGACGGCACACTCACTCCAAAAACCGGTTCAAAATCTCGTATCGCAGTATAGTTCATGGCGGCGCATTTTGGGGCGAGAATCAACGAGATCTGCCGGAGTTTTTTTTAACGTGACTGCAGCAGGTCGCGCAATCTTTTAGAATTGCGCTTGCGAACGGTTGTTCTGCGTTGACGTTTCTTCTCGGCGCGGCGTGTGCTCGCTGTGCTGCGCGCCTTTTTTTTCCGCTTGGTTTTGACAATCCGAACCTTGTTGTCCTTGTTCTTGAACAGGGTGAACATATCTCGCAACACGTTGACAACAGCATCCTCACCGGACCCGTCGCCGGATCCTTCGGACTGCAGTTCCTCGTCTGCCTGGACAGCCGCGACCTCCAGTTCAGGGCCGCCGATATTGTCCAGCGTATTGCGGTTGTTCTCCAGGAACGTGAAGTGTGACTCTTCGACGGGCAGCCCGAGAAGCGGCATCGGCCTTTTGGCCCTGTCCGCCCGCAGCATGTAGGCCTTCCAGGTGCGGGCAGGAATCGATCCGCCGGTAGCCCGGTTGGTTGGCGAATAGTCATCATTGCCGTACCAGATGCCCGTGACGTACTTGCCGGTGAAGCCGACAAACCACGCGTCGCGATAACTCTGTGTGGTACCGGTCTTGCCGGCTGCAGGCGTGTAGCCGAGATCGGCGCGCCGGGCGGTCCCGGTCTTTATGACCTGCCCCATCATGCGATTGAGATCGGCGGCCACGGTTTCGGGTATGACCTGACGTGACGGCGGTGCATGGCGTCTGCGGTTGTAGATGATTTCACCCGAAGCGCGCCGTATTTCCAGCACCGTGTGCGGATTGCTCAACTTGCCGCCGTTTGCAAATGTTGCATATCCCCTCGTGATGTCGAGTACTGTCATGCCATTCGCGCCGAGCACCATGGATGGTACGGACTGGAGTTCAGCCTGAACGCCGACACGCTTTGCAGCTTCGATGATTTTCTTGCGCCCGATCTTGACCATGATGCGAACCGGCACGGTGTTATAGGATTTCGCCAGTGCCGTGATCAGGTTTGTGCGCCCTGCATACCGATGCGAATAGTTTCTGGGAGTCCATCTGCCAACGGAAATCGGTCCATCGATAATGGACGTTTCAGGTGTCATGCCATCGAGCAGGGCGGCGAGGAAAACAAACGGTTTGAACGCGGAGCCGGGCTGGCGCAATGCATCCGTGGCCCGGTTGAACTGGCTCTCTTCATAATTGTTGCCGCCGATGATGGCTTTCACGGCGCCGCTGGGGGTCATGGAGACCAGGGCGACCTGGGAGGCATTGTACCGCGGCCCCTCCGTCGCCAGCATGTTGGCGGTCTCCAGCTTTGCAGCTTTCTGCATTGCCATGTCTATTGTGGTCTTGACCTCGAGCACATAGTCATCGGTCAGGTTCTGCTCTTCCATGACGGCGAGCATTTCCTTGTAGGCCCAGTCAAGGAAGTAATTGGGACTGGCGAAAATGTCATTGTCGATTGTCTTGGCGGGATTCTGCGTCGCGGCCAGCAACTGGCCCTGGGTAATGTAGCCAACACTCAGCATGCGGCCGAGAACCACGCTGGCCCGCGCTATGGCTGCTTCGCGATTGACATGCGGAGCATAGGTGGACGGCGCCTTGAACAGACCGGCCAGTATGGCTGCCTCAGCCAGGTTCACATCGCGCACGGACTTGCCGAAGTAAAACTGGGCTGCAGCTTCCATGCCGTAGGTGCCGCCGCCGAGATAAGTGCGGTCAAGATACAGTTTCAGTATCTCGGCCTTGCTCAGTCGCGCCTCGATCCACAACGCCAGGAAGGCTTCGTGAACCTTTCGGCGCAAAGAGCGTTCAGGCGACAGAAACAGGTTCTTGGCCAGTTGCTGGGTCAGGGTTGATCCGCCCTGGACAACGTCGCGCGCGCGCGCATTGGCAATCATCGCGCGCAGCGTACCCAGCACATCGACACCAAAATGCTGGAAAAAACGGATGTCTTCGGTGGCCAGCACAGCCTTGATCAGGTGTGGCGGAATTTCTTCCAGCGGAATGGCATCGTCCTGCAAAACGCCGCGGCGGCCAATGATTTCGCCATTTATGTCGGTGAAAGTGACCGCATACTGGCGGCCTGAATTCCAGATGTCGTCGGTTTCATTCAGTGTTGGCAGCGCAACGGTGATAACGCCCAGGGCAAATACGGTGCCGAATGTCGCGGCATCATCCAGCAGATCAACCACGATCCGCTTGATGCCGGTGACCCTGAATCGCATCAGGAAACAGGAATAGGCAATCCAGCCGCGCCTGAGACCATCATAGAGCTCGAAGGCGTAGTGGGAAAACAACTCATCCAGTTTCATGAAGAACTGGAACAGTTTCCTGAGTATCGATTTGTCGATCAATCTCTTGCTTCCGGTATTTTCAGGTGCTGTGATGAGCCGCAATCAACCAATATTACAAGTCGAATTGTGCTCATGTGTGTGCTACGCCAGCCGGGCCTGCTGAAATGCGAACATGGTCCGGTTTTCCTTATGAACCTAACTTAAAACAGATGTTTGAACAACTTTGCAACTTCACATGATTTTGAGTGCTGAAACATGAATTCCTCAGCTCCGTTCTGGGAGGTCAAAAAACTCACCGATATGTCGCGCAAGGAGTGGGAGTCTCTGTGTGATGGATGCGGTCGGTGTTGCCTCGTCAAGCTGGAAGATGAAGATACCGGTGATATATATACGACCGATGTGAGCTGCAAGCTGCTCAATGGTCAGACCTGCCGCTGCAAGAGTTACGCAAACCGTCATGATGTTGTAGATGACTGTATCAAGCTGGATCCTGGCAATGTCACCGAGCTTGGCTGGCTGCCTGACACCTGCGCCTATCGGCTGGTCTGGGAGGAAAAGCCCCTGCAGTCCTGGCATCCACTGGTTTCAGGCACACCCGACAGTGTGCATGAGGCCGGTATTTCGGTGCGTGGCAAGGTAACCAGCGAAGATCAGGTGGCCCTCGAAGACCTGCCGTCGCGAATTTGCGACTGGTGATAGGCGGTGATTTCGAAATTCCCGGGTTCCGTCATTGCGTTGGTCCGCATCTGGTGCTGGATAACCTTTCCTCGTCAAACCATGGCTTTCAGACTGAAACAGGGACACTGGCCGGACCCGGCCTTTCCGGTTCATCGGGCGGATAAATATGCCTGGAGAAAAGTGTTTGACCGCAACCCGCTGTTCACCGAGGTCAGCGACAAGCTCAAGGCCAGGTCATACGCTCGAAAACGCTGCCCGCAGGTACACATGGCGCAAGTCCTCTGGACCGGCTCGCGCGCCGAAGACATACCGGATGAATTGCTGTTGGGGAATGTCGTGGTCAAGGCCAACCACGGTTCCGGCTGGAACTATTTCGTGCGCGACGGCAACTGCAATCGCGCAGACCTGAACAGGGTTGCAAATGGGTGGCTTGCGAGGCGGTTTGGCAGAAGACACGCCGAGTGGGGATACTATGGTGTGGAACCCAGGCTGTATGTGGAAGAGATGCTGTTTGAAGGCACTGATCCCATTGTCAATGAATACAAGTTTCATGTTGGCAGTGGTCAGCTGGCGTTTGCCTTTGTGCGTCAGCGTGGACCCGATGGCACCCGGATCGCCGGCGCGATCAATCATCAAGGTGAAACGCTGTCGGGACCCTATATCGGGGGCCAGTTGTCACAAGACATCGCGGCACCTGCCGAGTTTGCCAGGCTGTGTGCCATTGCCCTCAAACTGTCGGAAGAATTTGATCTGGTGCGGTGTGATCTTCATCTGGTCGGGAGCGATGTGTATTTTTCCGAGCTGACCCTGTACTCGGATGGAGGTTTCGGCTGGATTGATGCCGTTGAATTGAACCAGCGCTATACGAAGATCTGGGACCTGAGAAAATCCTGGTTCTTGCGGACACCGCAAACCGGCTGGCGCAGATGTTACGCCGAGGCATTGCGGACCCGATTGACGTCGAATGGGAACGACGTTGACTATGATGCCTAGGGTCAGGACTCATTGATTGATCCAGAAGATGACGGTTGCTGCAATGCAGATTGCCGACATGAATGTGTGGGCACATCTGTCATGTCTGGTTGCGATGCGCCGCCAGTCTTTCAACTTTGCGAACATGTTTTCAACCTTGTGACGCTGCTTGTACAAACTCTTGGAGTAACTCCTTGGAGCAGTACGGTTTGATCGTGGTGGAATGCAGGCCTTAATCTTACGGGCATTCAGCGCATCCCGGAGCTCGTCGCTGTCATAGCCTTTGTGGCCAATCAGGACTTTGGCATTCGACATCGCCGGATAGATCAGCTTCACCCCGAAATGA
>Ga0316189_10001442_pt1 | contig 23588 bp, 16 predicted proteins | sample LowCovwburrow_MG_FD_204930 | JGI IMG/M metagenome (GOLD analysis project Ga0316189, IMG submission 204930) | Coastal sediment microbial communities from Maine, United States - Lowes Cove worm burrow | ecosystem: Environmental > Aquatic > Marine > Coastal > Sediment | place: USA: Maine... | reverse complement strand
ATCGGTTGGCGCCGTTCTTCGACCCCGACGACCTCGACTACGAGCTTCTCCTTCCGCTGGCGGCAGACCCCGGTGACGTGCTGCTCGTACCCGAAGAATCAGTCGCAACCGTGGAGCTTCTGCAGGACGGCGCGCCCGTCGCGCTGACCGACGGCGAGGCGGCTGTCGGCATTCCGGCCGGTGATAGTGTGCTCGAGGCCACGGTGACGTCGGCGTTGGGTGCGGGGTCGCAGAGCTATACCGTGGACGTCGCACGACGCGCGATTCATCAGCGCGGATATCTCAAGGCGGCGGTCACGGACGACAACGACTGGTTCGGTGGGCAAGTTGCGATCGATGGGGATACGATCGTCGTGGGGGCGACGGGCGAGGCTAGCGCTGATCCGGGGGATGCGACGGACGATACGGCCAACGAGTCCGGTGCGGCGTACGTCTTCGAGCGCAGCAACGGGACCTGGACGCAGACCGCCTACTTGAAGGGGCCGATCGGCCAACTGAATCGCTTCGGGAACGCGGTGGCCGTGGACGGTGACGTGATTGCGGTCGGCGCTTGGAACGAAGACGACGAGAACTACCAAGACATGGGTGCCGTCTACGTGTTCGAGCGGGAGGTTACGGGCTGGACGTTCAAGCAGCGGCTGGCGCCACCGAATGCCGACATCGTGGTTGGGGGATCTGAATTTGGTTTCAGCGTGGCGGTGTCCGGTGACCGGATCTTCGGGGGTGCGCCGCAGGATCGCGTTGGCAATCCGCGCACAGGGGCCGTCCACGTCTTCGAGCGGGGTCCCACCGACTGGGTATGGACCGAAACGATCCGACCCGACAACGCGGGAGGCGGCGACCGATTCGGCTGCAGCGCTTCTGCTGATGGTGACAGTCTCGTGGTCGGCGCGACCGAAGAAGACAGCGCAGCCACCGGGGTCGACGGAGATGGCGGCGATGTGACGGCCGGGCTGGGCTCCGGGGCAGCGTACGTGTTCAAGTACAACAGCACGGCCGATGCGTGGCAGCAGCAGGCCTACCTCAAGGCCTCGAACACGGGTTTCGGAGATGCCTTTGGGCATTCCGTCTCAATCGACGGAGACATCGTGGCGGTGAGCGCCCCTTCAGAGGAGAACAGCGCCACCGGGATCGACCCGCCGACGGACGACAAGTTGGCGGATGGTAGCGGCGCCGTGTACGTGTTTGAGCGGTCCGGCGACACCTGGTCGCAGGCGGCCTACATCAAGGCTTCGAACGCGGAAAACGCGGATCGGTTCGGCGGCTTGAACAATTTCCCGAACGCCCAAGTTTGGTCGAGCTACTCCGGCGCGGTCTCCGTTTCCGGCAATGCCATCCTCGTCGGCGCTTGGGGCGAGGACAGCGATGCACGCGAGATTGATGGTGATCAGGGGAATGGGAGCGGCGCGCACGGCGCCGCGTACCTGTTCGAGCGCATCGAAGGCCAATGGCAGCAGACCTCGTACATCAAGCCGTCAAACCTGGACCTGGGCGACATGTTTGGAGGCGCAGTCGCACTCGATGGGAACGACGCGGTGATTGGGGCGCACGACGAGGACAGCGCCACGATGGATCCCGCGAACAACGATGGCAGAAGGAACGGCGCCGCTTACGTGTTCCTGCGAACGCCGTAGAGACAACCCGACCCTAGTTGCTCGTTCAAGTCGCGATACCCACCGGCTGCCTGTCAGCCGGTGGGGCGCTTGGTATCAAGCGTGCTGAGACCGTGCGGCCGGTTCTTTTTGCGGTGTTTTGGAGGGGTGGTGCTCGGTGGCGGTTCGTTCATGTGCATGGCAACCGCTTTGAGCTCCTGGATGTGCTGGGGCGAAAGCGGCGCGAGGTGGCTGAGCGGGTAGTGCTGTCCGAGCTTGGTGTACTTGGGCTCTCCGAAGCCGTGGTAGGCGAGCAGCTCGTAGGACGCCGCGCCGCCAGCGGCCTCGATGAAGGCGGCGATGGCCGCGATGTCGTCTTTGGAGTCGTTGAAGCCGGGGATCACCGGGGTACGAACGATCACTTCGACCGAGGGGAGCTCGGTGCGGAGCTTGCGGAAGTTCTCCAAGATTCTCTCGTTCGAAACGCCTGTTCCTCGCTCGTGCTTTTCGGGATCGAGGCACTTGATGTCGAAATAGATTCTGTCGGCCAAGGGGGCGACCTCTCGGAGCGTCTTCCAGCTGCAAAGTCCGGCGGTTTCGATGGCGGTGTCGATCCCTCGCCCCCGCGCCGCTCCGAGCAGCGAGCGGACGAAAGCGCCCTGGGCGAGTGGCTCGCCTCCGCTCACGGTGAGCCCCCCACCCGAGCGCGCATAGAACGCATCGTCTTCTTCGACGGTACGCAACACGTCGGCGACGGTCACCCAGTGGCCGGAGACCTCCAATGCGCGCGAGGGGCAAACATAGGCGCAGTCGCCGCAACCGTCGCAGCGGCTTCGGTCGACGACGACACGACCATCATCTCCAATGCCAAGCGATTGCTCCAGACAAATCGAGAGGCATCGATCGCAGTCATCGGTCCCGATGCAGCGGTCGCAGGATTGAATGAGCTCGACCTGCCTCGAACGGCCTTCCGGATTGGAGCACCACATGCACGCGAGCGGGCAGCCCTTGAGAAAGACGATGGTGCGGATCCCGGGTCCGTCGTGAAGCGAGAACTTCTGAATATTGAACACCAGGCCTTTGGGGGCGTCGTTCAAAATTCGTGCTCCGTTCTGCGGATGATCTCGTTCTGGAGGGCGGGCGTGAGGTCCACGAAGTAGGCGCTGTAGCCAGCCACGCGCACGAGCAGGTTCCTGTATTTTTCGGGCTCCTTCTGGGCGGCCAGAAGTGTGTGTCGGTTGATGATGTTGAACTGGATGTGCCACATCTTCATGTCAGAGGCGGTTCGGATGAGCGACATGAGCTTGCGGGTCCCCTCCTCTCCCACGAGAGATGCAGGCGAGAGCTTCATGTTCAAGAGCCGCGCGGCCCGCTCCTTGTACTGCGCGCACTTCGTGCTGCTGATCGACATGAGTGTAGCCGTCGGCCCCTTGCGGTCCCTGCCCTGCGATGGGCTGATGCTCTCGGACAGCGGCTCCCGTGCCTTTCGGCCATCGGGGGTGGCGCCGACGACCGCGCCGAGCGGAATGTGCGATGTGACCGACACGTACCGGAGGTCGAGCTCACCGCCGAAGGCCGATCTGTGCCGGTGGGCGAGACCGGTGAAGCAGGCTTCGATGTCGTGACCGATCTGGTCGACGGCCTTGTCGTTGTTGCCGTACTTGGGCGCGTTGAGGCACATCTGCCGGACCGCTTCCTGCCCGACGAAATCCTGGTCGAGCGCGTGGAGCAGCTCGTTCATCGTGAGCTTGCCCTCTTCGAATACGAGCGTGCGGATGGCGGCGAGCGAATCGATGACCGTGCCGAAGCCCATCACGTCGAAGAACCCTAAGTAGAGCGCTCCTTCGATCGGTCCCGAATGAATGTCTTCGCAGCTCTCCATGCAGAGGTCGTGCAGCATCGAAAACATGGGTGAAGCGATGTGCTGCGACTTCAAGGTGTCGGATACGTGCTGCTGGATGAAGGTGTGTTGAATGACGTTCTCGATCTGCCGAGTGAACGCCTCCCACAATTGATCATAGGTAGTGAAGGCCCTCGGATCGCCGGTGGGCACGCCGACAAGGCCGTTCCCATAGCAAGCCATGCGGCCATCGCGGAGCGTCATCTCGAGGATCGCACCGAGGTTGATCCACGCACAGCCCGTTGCGATGCCTTCTCGATTGAGCATCTTCGTCTCAGAGCAGCCCGTGACGCAGTAATCGTTGGCCTCCTCCATGGTTCCGCCTTTGGCTACGAGAAGAGGAATGATTTCGTCATCGCAAAAGAGCTTTGGAAAGCCGGAGCCTTCTTTGATCGTCTCGGCGACCGCGTGAAGGAATGCAGTCGGGGTGCGGGCGTGGATCCGCGCGGCGAGATCTGGGTAGTTGAGTGGAAACTCGCGCTTCGATTTCAGGATGAGGTACGAAAGATCGTTGGTCGCGTCTTCCCCCTCGGGGGTCAGGCCTCCGATCGTGGTGGCTTCCCAGTGGGCAAACCCGTCGGTGAGCGAAGGCATCCCGGGCTTCGCATAGACATCGGTGCTTCGGGCCATGCCGATCCAGATCGACTCGAGAAGCATCAGCGCCTCGTCCTCGGTGATTCGGCCCTCGTCGATGTCTTTGCGGTAGTAGGGATAGAGATATTGATCGATACGGCCGTTGCCGACGACGCCGCCGATCGCCTGTTCGAACCGCGAGACCGTCTGAACGAACCACTGCGACTGGACTGCCTCGTGAAAGGTTCGTGCCGGGTGCTCGGGGACTCGCTCGCAGATATCCGCGATCTGCAGGAGCTCGCGTCGGCGCTCTTCACTGGGCTCGGCTGCGGCCATCTCTCGCGCCAGCGCCGCGTAGCGACGCGCAAAGGCGATCATCGCATCACACACCAGCAAGACGGCCTCGAGAAACGGCCGCCGTTCGACGTACCCAGCGGTATCCATCGGGTCGAGCGATTCGAGGCGCTCGGATGCCTGTTTTCGAATCGCACCGACGCCACGGTCGAGCACTTTGCCGTAGTCGTGCGCCCAAGCGAGCATCGAGCGGCCGGACGCGGTCGGCGTCACGACGAAGATGCGTTCCATGAGGCGACGGGTTTCTTCCGGAAGCGCGCTCATCGTGGCCTTGTGATAGGAGTTGCGCTCCCAGTACGGGAGAACTTCGCCCTTGAGCGTCGCGATGTCGTCTTCCGTGATGACAATCGCTTCACCGGGCTTGCTCGGGACGAGCTCGTGGGGGTGCGTGTAGAAACGCCCCGGTCCAACGAGCTCGCTGTAGACCACGGCGTATCGGCCCGGCGGACCGGCGCTTCCGACGAGGAGCTCGTCTTTTTCAATGTGAATCGGATGCTCCCGCAGGATGTGCGCCAGTGCTTTGCCCCAGCGGAGCACCATCGGCTGACCTTCGCTGGCCTTCATGGACTCGGTGAGGAGGCGAGCGCGCTCGACGTTGAGCCGGATTGGCTCGTCAACAAAACCTTCAAGCAGGCGTTGGATCCGCGCCCGCTTGGACCGGGACGCATCGATCGCCAAGCCGATCGGCAGGCCCTCCTCGATGCGTGTCTCATGCGGGGTCCGCACCTTGGGCACGGAAGGTGTGAACGAAAGGTCTGAAGCATCCAACATGGCCTGCTCCTTTCTGGCGCAGCTGGCCGGCTTCTTTGGAAACCATACGGATAGGCCCGCTCAGCGGGCAATGGTCGAGAATGACGGGGTGATGTATATTATTGACATCATGCGCGTGAATTCCTGTCTCCTGCTGCCGCGGACCTTTCGGTTCGACGAGACGCATTCACACGACGCGTACGAGCTTCACTACGTTCTCGCGGGCCGAGCGTCGTTCGAGGTCCAAGGCCGACCTTCATCGGTGCGGCAAGGAGACTTCTTCTACACGCGGCCGGGCACGATGCACCGGATGGAGGTGCCCGAGAGCAGCTATCTTTTGCAGTACATCGCGTTCATGGAGCTCGACGCGGACGGCGACGGAGAGCTTGCGAGCGACCTCGAGACGCGCGTGGGTGAAGGTCGCGTTCGTCGTCTTGGCGATCGGTATCACGCGCTCTTCGCTCAGTTGAGCCGACAGTCGCTCTCGATGGACGCACGGGACCGGCGCGCAGCGTCGGCGAGGTTGATGGCGTTTATCTACGAGCTCACGGACGACGCGCACGCAGGGCCGCGGAGCCACCCGGCGATCGAGCGGGCGCTCGATTTCATGCGCTCGCACGTGAACGCGGCCTATGGCCTCGATGAGCTCGTCGCGAACCTGGGCCTCAACAAGTCGTACTTCATCCGGCTCTTCAGGAGCAGCATCGGGGTGCCTCCGATGAAGTACGCCATGAACCTGAAGATGAGCGCGGCCGCCGACCTGCTTCGCACAACCGCGGAGCCCCTCGCCGCCGTCGCTGCCCGAGTCGGTTTCGACGACGTGTATCACTTTGCGAAGCGGTTCAAGCAGTGGAGTGGTGTAGCGCCTGGGCGTTATCGGCAGCAGGCGTGAGTTGTCGAAAAGTCTACGAGCTCACTTGATGAAGAGCATTTCTCTGTACTTGGGGAGGGGCCAGTACTCGTCGGCGACTTCGGTTTCGAGGGCGTCGGCGTGCTTGCGAACCTTGTCCATGAGGCTGCGGAGCGGGCCTGCGCAGTACTTCATGTGGGCCGCGATGGATTCGAAGTGATCGTTCGTAAGCGCCTCTTCGAGCTGAGCGACAGTTGCCATCATGGCGTTGGTTTCCTCCGCGATTTTCTTGATGCCCGCGGGTTTGAGCTCGACGCCCAGGTAGGAAGCGCTGTTGACCGTTGCGGCCAGGTTCGCCACATAGGACATGGTGGCTGGGTAGAGGATGGTTTTGGCTAGCTCGACGACGAGCTTGGCCTCGACGCCGATCGAGAGGATGTACTGCTCGGCGTAGACCTCGTACCGGCTTTCGAGCTCGACCGGCGACAGAACGCCCGTACGTTTGAAGAGGTCGATCATCGGCTGCTCGAGCAGGACCGGGAGGGCGTCGGCGGTCGTGGGGAGGTTTCTGAGTCCGCGCTCCTCGACCGCGGCGCTGTGCCACTCTTCGGAGTAGCCGTTCCCACCGAAGATGACGTCGCCATGCGCTTCCATCAATTCTTGGAGCACGGCAGCAACTGCGGCGGGTCTTGCCTTGCCCTTCGACAATTGAGCTTCGAGCTTCTCCGCGATCCAGTCGAGGGAGTCGGCGAGAATCGTGTTCATCGCGACGAGCGGGCCAGACACCGACTGGGAAGACCCGACGGCGCGGAACTCGAAGCGGTTGCCGGTGAAGGCAAACGGGGAGGTGCGATTTCGGTCACCTGGGTCCCGTTTGAAGGGGAGGATCTGAGAGAGGCCGAGATCCATCATGCCGCCATCGTTGGTCATCGAAACGTTGCCGTTCTTGATGTCATTGAAGACGCCTTCGAGCTGGTCGCCGAGGTAGACGGAGAGGATCGCCGGGGGTGCCTCGTTGGCGCCGAGACGATGGTCGTTCGCGGCCGATGCGACCACGGCGCGCAGGAGCGGACCGTATAGATGAACGCCTCGAATGACTGCGCCGCAGAAGAGCAGGAAGTTGAGGTTCTCGTGCGGTGTGGTTCCGGGGTCGAGCAGGTTTCCCTGGGTCGAGTTGCCGACCGACCAGTTCACGTGCTTGCCTGAGCCATTGAGGCCAGCGAAAGGCTTTTCGTGTAGCAGGCAGATGAAGCCATGCTCGAGCGCCGTGCTCTTCATGATCGTCATCATGAGCTGCTGATGGTCGGCGGCTACGTTCGCGGCTTCGTAGTAGGGCGCCAGCTCGAACTGGCCGGGGGCGACCTCGTTGTGGTGCGTCTTGGCGGGGATGCCGAGCCTGAAGAGCTTGTCCTCGAAGGCTTGCATGAAGACCTGGACTCGCGCGGGAATCGCGCCGAAATAGTGATCGTCAAACTCCTGACCCTTGGGCGATGGCGCGCCGAAAAGGGTCCGGCCGGCGAGGAGCAGGTCGGGGCGGCTGTTCGCGAAATGTGCGTCGACGAGAAAGTACTCTTGCTCGGCGCCGCAGCTCGAGTTGAGCGGGGCGATGTCGGTCTCTCCCATGAGCGCGAGGACCTTCTGCGCAGCCTTGTCCATGGCTGCGTTCGAGCGCAGGAGCGGGATCTTCTTGTCGAGCGCTTCGCCCGTCCAGGACATGAAGACGCTCGGAATCATCAAGGTCGCGCCATTGGGCGTCTGCATCACGTAGACGGGACTGGTCGGGTCCCAGGCCGTGTAGCCCCGCGCGGCGGCGGTCATGCGAAGGCTGCCGTTCGGGAAGGACGAACCATCGGGTTCACCCTTGATCAGAAGACTCCCGGTGAACTCGGTGATCGCGTTGCCGTCGGAGTTGGTGACGATGAAGCCATCGTGCTTCTCCGCGGTGATGTTCGTCATCGGATAGAAGATGTGAGAGTAGAATTTCGCGCCCTTGGCGAGCGCCCAATCCTTCATGGCTGCGGCGACGACATCGGCAGTGGGAGGGTCGAGCGGCGCCCCCGTCTGCACCGTCTTCTTCATCGCTTTGAAGGCGTTCTTGGAAAGGGCTTCCTCCATGGTCGTCAAATCGAACACGTCGCAGGCCCAGATCTCGCTTAGCGGCCTCGGCGGTGGACCGGTCGGGACTTCGGTTCGCTTGGTGACTTCATTGATGGCTTGCAGACGAATTTCATTACCGCTCATGGCTGCTCTTTCCTTGTTGAGATCGGCTGATTGCCATCCACGGACGAACCATAGGGCGCCCGGATTTCGGGGGAGTGGACGCAAGGTTTCCGTTGTGTGAAACGCGGACCCAAGTCGCTAACCGTGTCGCTTGGCGCCCCGGTAGACGAGGTCGCGTCGGATTGCCGGTCGGATGTTCGCGAGGGCAAACGCGTCGCGAAGGTGCGGGATGTCCTCCGCGTGGCCCATGAAAAGGACACTGTCTTCTTCGGCGAAGGTGAAGTGTTTCTCGGGGTTGCGGACCAACTTCCCTCCGACCCGCCGGATCGCGATCACGAGAAACCCCCCATCGCCGCTCGATTCGAGCGCCCCCACCGAGCGACCGATGAGAGAGGATTGGCCGTCCACCTCGAACTGCTCGATCTGAAGGCCGAGGCCGCGCAGCTCGTGTTCGAGGCCAGAGAGATCTTGATCGGCGAAGAAGTCGACCATGGCGGGCCGGAGGATCATTTGCGCGGCCCTTTCGCCCGAAAGCGCCGACGGGAGGACCACTTTGTCAGCCCCGGCCTGGATCATCTTGGCGTCGGACGCCGGGTCCTCGGCTCTTGCAATGATCCGGAGGTCCGGGTTCAGGTTGCGCGCCGTGAGTGTGATGAAGACGTTCAGCGCGTCGTCCGGCAAGACGGTCGCGAGTGCCCGCGCGCGCTTGACGCCCGCCTCGAGGAGGACCTCGTCCGAAGTCGCATTGCCGGTCAACGCAATAGTGCCGTGCTCCACGGCGGCGCTCACGCGCTCGGCATCGATGTCGACGAAGAGCACGGTCGCACCCCCGGCTTCGAGATCGGCCCTCAGGACACGGCCGATTCGGCCGAGGCCGCAGACGATGACGTGGTCTGTGAGCTCTTCGATAGTCTTCTTCATTTTTCGGCTCCCAAGAAGTCGGTTGAGCTCCCCTTCGGCGATGAGCTGGAAGAAACCACCTAGAATGTAGATGAGCGAGGAGCAGCCGATCACGATCACGCCGATCGTGAGCCAGCGGACCTCGCCCACGACGGGTTGGACCTCTCCGTACCCCACGCCGAAGATCGTGATCGTGACCATGTACAGCGCGTCCGACAGGCTCCAACCCATCAGCACGTAGCCAGCTACCGCGAGCGCACAGACCGCGCCAAGGACCAAAAATCCTTGCGCGATCCGCCGATGGGCTGGATCGAGGGCGCTCAACATCTCGGTCGAGTCTAGGAGGTGAGCGGCGCATCGGTGGCGATGGGAGGCAAGGCGACGCTGATTTTTCCGGATGGAAACTGGCCGGTTACGCGCGGTACACAAAGCGGAGGCAGCCGGCAGGGGTGTAAAATTAAGTGTGACGGATTGTGTGCGCTTGAGTCACAGTTGGATGTCGGTCGGGCGGCCGGAATTTCAAAAGACGCGTGAATTGGGGGGTCCGCGATTGGCACGGCTGATGCACCGAATTCTCCTCGCTTAGAGAAGGGCACTGCCAACGGTGTGAGCAGTGCGAACGGAGCGGGGAAAATGCAAGCGAATGACTTCTCACAGCTTCTGGAACAGCTCGCGCGATCGGAGCGCGGTGGGCATCGTTATCGGGACAATGGTTCGGTCACGGAGCTGACCTACGGTGCGCTTGTCGCCGAAGCAGACCGCTTGGCTCGAGGCATGTACGGGCTCGGGGTTCGGCGTGGGGACCGAGTCGGGCTGGTTTTGCATCGACCGCAGGACTTCGTGCCTGCGTTCCTCGGCTGCGTTCGTGCGGGGTTCATCGCGGTGCCGCTTTTTCCGCCGCTGACTCTGGGGCAGCTCGCGTCTTGGGCGGAGACCACGAAGCGAATGTTGACGACCGCGGGGGCGAGCCTGCTGCTTGCCGACGCACCCGTCGCGTACACGCTCCGCTCTGTTCGGGATGAGATGCCGTCCATGCGCGAAGTGGTCTCGATTGCTGAGCTGCCCGACGCTGGGGAGCTGCCGCTCGGCCGCGCTAGCGATGGCGACGTCGTGTTTCTTCAGTTCACTTCGGGGAGCACGTCCGCGCCGCGGGGTGTTCGTGTGACGCACGGCAGCCTTTGGGCGAACGCGAATGCCATCATGGTGGACGGATTGGGCGCGAGCCCTGAAGACCGCGGCGTGAGCTGGCTTCCGCTCTACCACGACATGGGCTTGATTGGGTTCGTGATGTCTCCGCTCGTCACGCGCACTCCGGTGACGTTCATCTCCACACTCGACTTTTTGAAGCGACCGGAGGCCTGGGTCAGGACGCTGTCGGAAGACCGCGGAACGCTCTCGTTTGCGCCGAACTTCGGCTATGCCCTGACTGCGCGGCGGACCAAGTCGACTGAGGGACTAGACCTGTCGGCAGTGCGGGTGCTGGGGTGCGGTGCGGAGCCGATCCAACCCGATGCCATCCAGAGTTTCTTCGAGCGTTTTGCCGAGACGGGTTTGAAGCCCGGCGCGTTTCTCTCGTGCTACGGCTTGGCCGAAACCACACTGGCCGTCACGTTCGCTGGGCTGGAGGACGAGCTCAAGGTGGACGAGCTGGAAGTCGAAGCGACCGAGAGCGACGAGGACTACGAAGAACGCGACGGGCACGATGATTCAGGATTGCATCGGCTGGAGCATCGGGTTTCGGTCGTGTCCTGCGGACGCCCCCTTCCCCGCCATCAGGTCTCGATTCTCGGTGAAGACGGCGAGCCGCTGCCCGAGCGCCGGGTCGGTGAGGTGTTCGTGCAGGGGCCCAGTGTGACGGACGGGTACTGGGGCGACGATGGGGTTTCGAACGGCGTGTTCGTCGACGGCGGCGTCAAGACAGGAGACCTCGGCTACATGCTGGAGGGAGAGCTCTACGTGACAGGGCGCTTGAAAGACACGATCATCGTGCGCGGCCGGAACTACGACCCGACGCCCATCGAAGTTGCGGCGGGGCGCGTCAAAGGCGTGCGCATGGGCAACGTGGCGGCGTTCTCGATTTGCGGCGAGCTCACCGAGCGAATCGTCTTGGTCGCCGAGTACCGTGAGGGCGATCCGGGGACCATCGAGTCGGAGATCATCCGCGCAGTGCAGCGCGAGGTCGGCCTCACGGTGTCCGAGGTGGTGCTCATCGAGGCCGGGTCTTTGCCAAAGACCACGAGCGGCAAGCTCCAGCGCTCGGCGACTCGGGAGCAGTATCTCGACGGGACGCTGGGATTGCTGCGTCGGCGTACGGATAGGTCGGCGGTTGCTTGAGCGGGGTGTGCCCCGTCGCTGGTCGCCACTCCGGCCGTCAGGCCTTGCTTCGCGCCTGTTGATACGCTTGTCGGAGCACGTCGACCGAGCGGCTGAGAGCCTCTCGTTCTTCGGCGTCCATTTCGGGCTCGATGACTTCGACGGCCCCAGTTCGGCCGACGATCGTGGGCAGTGAGATCGCGACATCGCGAATGCCGGCGGCACCTTCTTGTACACGCGAGATGGTTAGAATTCGCCGTCCTCCTGCTCGGAGGGTCCAGCGGAGCAGCGCTGCGGTCACCAGCCCGATCGCGTGGTTGGTAGAGCCTTTTCTCGCGATGATTTCGTACGCGGCATGGCGCACGTCGTGTGCGATCTCGAGCTCCCTTTTGCGACTCCAACCCGGCCGCGTCCGAAGCCGAACCCCACCGAGTTGGGCACCCGACCAGAGCACCACGGACGAGTCGCCGTGCTCGCCCACCACCTGGGCGTGGATCGAGCGAGGCTCCAAATCGAGCGTTCGTCCAAGCGCCTCTCGAAGACGCGCGGTGTCGAGCATCGTTCCGGTGCCGATGACCCGCGGGAGGGGCAGACCCGAAGCCTCGGCGGCCACTTGCGTCATGACGTCGACCGGGTTGGTGACGATGACCAACATCCCTTTCATCGCGGACAAGCGCTGCGCGATGTCATGCACGATCGTGGCGTTGACCCGAAGCAAATCGAGCCGGCTGTCCTTGGGGCCTCCGCCCTTACCTGCCGCGATGATGACCGCATCCGCGTCGAGCATCTCGTCGATCGAAGCGGCCCGCACCGACGCAGTCGGATAGAAGGCTGCGCCGTGCGCGAGGTCCATCGCTTCACCTTCGGCAAGCCCCGGCTTGGCGTCGTCGAGCAGCAGCTCCGTTGCCAGCCCGCTATGAAGGATGGACGATGCCACGCTCGCCCCGACCCAGCCCATACCCACGATGCCTATCTTCATTGGTCCCCTTCCGCGAGGGTACCGCTTGGCGCCTCCATCGAGTAGAACTATTGTCTTCATGCCGGCTGTCAAACCGAAGTTCGCCATTGGACAAGTGGTTCATCACCGACTGTTCGATTACCGCGGGGTCGTCGTTGACATCGATGCGACGTTTTCACTCACGGAGACCTGGTACGATCAGGTCGCGAAGAGCCGGCCGCCGAAAGACGCGCCCTGGTACCGTGTGCTGGTCGGGGGCGCGATGCACGAGACCTACGTGGCGGAGCAGAATCTCGAAGAAGACAGCTTGGGAACGCCCATCGAGCACCCAATGCTGGAGCATTTCTTTGATGCGTTCGAGGACGGTCACTACGTGCGTAGCCGTGCGCTCAATTAAGGTTGGTGGACTGCGCGAGGTTCGCATCGCGCGAACGGCCTCTTCATGAACCAGACCTTCTCGGGCCGACTCAACGAGGACAAGATCAAAGCCATCCGCGACAAGTGGAAAGGCAAGCTGGTCGTGAAAGGCATCGTCACCGACGAGGATGCCCAAAAGGTCATCGCGCTTGGAGCGGACGGCTTCATTTGCTCCAACCACGGAGGTCGCCAACTCGACGCCGGGCAATCCACGATCAAGCCGATGACCGAGCTCGCAAAGAAATACGGGGGCCGGACCACGGTGATGATGGACAGCGGCCTGCGATCCGGGCCGGACGTGGCCTGTGCGTTGGCCAGCGGCGCGAAGTTCACCTTCCTCGGTCGCTCCTTCATGTACGGGGTCGCCGCCCTCGGAAAAGACGGAGGGCTGCACACCATCACGATGCTAAAGCGCCAGCTTCAGCAGGTGATGGAGCAGCTGGGATGCGAACGCGTCGAGGACTTCCCCAAGCACCTCGTCTCGTGAGCGGATCGGGATCGTAAAACAAAGGGGCGACCCACGGACTTATCCGAAGGCCTCGGTTCTGGTCTGCTACTTACGTCAGCTACGTCGACGATCACTGCACACCACCGTTCGTGCTGGCGAGGGTGAAGAACCCATCCATCGCCTTCGTAGGTGGTTAGGGAGAGCTCCACGATACCCCCCATGCCACCGCTTCCCCCGTCACCGGTTGTCTCACTGGATCCAACCAGCGGCATCACGCCCAAAGCGAATATGCTGATGAATCTGAACAAGTACCGAGTCATGGCAGCACCTCCAGTTCAAATGCCCCTACATCACACGAGTCACCCTGCGGGCGCGCCAAGCCGCGCTGGTCGGTCGTCAGCGGTTCGCCTTCCTCATCGACGCAGTCCGCTGCCGGTATCTGGTTGATGGCAGGGCTGCCTTCTTCAAGGGCATGCGTCTCGGTTGGCCCGCCGTTGTCGGCAAGCGGTCCGAGCATTGGGTCTGGAACGCTGGGCTGGTCGGTGCCCTGGTCGAAGCCGCAGGTGTTCCCGGGGCTTTCGATGTTGTAGCCGCTCGAAGAAGGGCCCGGTCCTGGCGGTCCGTCCTGCGTACACGCCCCCGCGACCAAAGTCCCGGCTATTTCGAGCAGCTCGAGACCGTCGGGAACGTGGATGCTATTCACGACGGTGCTGTTCAGCAGCGTTATCGCTCCTTCCCACGTATGCCAGATGCCATCGCCTTGGCTGTTGCTCGCCGAGTTACCCGACACGGTGCTGTTGAACACACTCGTTGCTGCGCCCGGTTGGGCCTGTATGATGCCGCCTCCATCTGTGGTTGCAGTGTTGTCTGAGACGGTGCTGGTGATAAGAAACATATCACCTGCGGCAAAGATGCCGGCGCCGTACTCCGCGGAGTTGCCCGAGACCGTGCTGTTCGTCAAGGTCAGCGGCTCGCCGCCGTAAATGCCGCCACCGCCACCGCTGGCTGTGTTGCCCGACACGGTGCTGTCTATGAGCGTTAGGGGACTGCAGCCCCCGGCAAGAGGCAGGCACGCATTGATGCCGCCACCATCGAGAGACGAGTTCCCCGACACTGTGCTGTCGACGATCAATGTCATGTCGCCAACGGCAACGATGCCGCCTCCCGATGCCAGGTTCGTCGAGACATTCCCCGACACTACGCTATCAGTCAGAGTCAGCGCGCCACCGCTAACGATGCCGCTACCGATGTTGTCTGACACCGTGCTGTTGACCAAGTTGAGGGTTCCACCGCTACTAATACCGCCCCCCCAGCCGCCTTGGTTTCCAGACACAGTGGTGTTCGTCAGCGTGACGGTCGCCTTCGCGCTAATCCGGATCCCCCCAGCGCCCGAGATATTGGGGTCGTCGACGCCATTGGTCACCGTGAAACCTCGCAGCTCGGCTGTCACTCCCTCAGCCACTGAAAACACATGGTGGTCGTCATTTCCATCTACAGTGACCTCCCCCGCACCATTGAGAATGACATCCTTGTCAATCTCGATTGGCGCTTGGGTCACCACCGTCGTTGCACCATTGCAGTCGAACGTGTGCGGACCTCCACCTTCCGCGATGGCGTCCCGGATCCCTTGCTCGTTGCATGCAAATACCTGCCCGGTACTGCCGCCTGTGCCACCGGTTCCAGCCGAGCCGCCGTTTCCACCATCGCCCGTCGTCTCGCTGCACCCAAGCAGCGGAACCACGCCAAGCGCGCAGACGACTAGAACCCCAAATAGGTAACGCATCACAACCTCACCGTTTGCAGCCGTCCGACTAGGGCGGTCACACGAGCAAACTGGATCGCCATGGAGCGTGGGGCTATACGTAATTTCTTCCTGAAAAGTCGATTGTGCGCGCATGTTTTGCGTTCGGGGCGTGGGGGCGTAGCGGGTGCGCGTAGCAGGCATTTGTCGGCACCCGACGCGCCTACGGCGTGGGCGTGCACAAGACGTCTACAAACGTGATGACCTTGCTTACCACGGGATAGACGGCTTGCGGAAACTGAAGCTCGCAGATGTTTACCCCGTCCGCTCCCGCGGGCGTCACACTCAGCTCTTCCGTCGGGTTCACGTTGTAGTACCACAGCTCTGAACCTCCTCCGAGGAGCAGCTCATCCGACAGGACTTCGTTCTGGTCGGCATTCTGCGCCGACACGTGGCTGTACGGTGCGCTTAAGGTCGCCGTCTCTCCTCCCTGCCCGGAGCTCTCGTCGAAGTCGACCACCGCGATCGCTTTCGCGGCGTCGATTTCAATATCCAACTGTCCGGCGACCTGCCCGATAAGCGTGTCCGAAAGGAGTGCAAGGTCCAGGGCGGGGTTCGTGTATGGCACCGGTGCAAGCTGGATCCAGCCCCAAAGCCCGTCCTTCGAGCTCTCGAAGAACCAATCACCCTCGAACACGTCGATTGAGAACCTACCGCGCGAATCGGTCGTCGTGCTGAGCGAGGTCCCTCGCACTCGCACGATGGCATCTTCGGCAGGACCCTGCTGTGTGTAGCTTTGATACAAGGTCACGACACCTTCCACCGTCGTCAGGGTCGTGCACTCAGCATCGAGGCACGCTCCTTCACTGCATGCGGTACCTGCCTCGACCGGTACGCCGCACATGCCGTCCACAGGATTGCAGACATCCTCGGTGCATTCGTTGCCGTCGTCTTCACAGTCGACGCCGTCGCAAAGATCCGCTTCCCCGCCGGGTTCACTGCACCCAAGCAGCGGCATCACGCCAAGTGCGCAGACGCATAGAAATTCGAGTAAGTAACGCATCACAACCTCACCGTTTGCGCCCGCCCGACTCAGGCAGGTCACACAAGGCAACTTGGGGTCGCCATGGAGCGTGGGGCTATACGTAAATCTTTACCGAAGAGCCGATTGCGCACGCAGGTTTTGCGCTTCGGGCGTGGGGGCGCGACACGTCCGTAGCCCTGCGCTCAACTAGCCGAGCCCTGCATGAACAGGACCAGGCTGACGAGAAGGATCGCGAAGGCAGCCATTCCGTGACGGCGCGCGGGAGCGGAGACCCCGCTGTTCTTGTCGATCCATTGCGGGAGGAACAACATCCAGGCCTTGCCCGACTCACGGTAGGCGCGGATCGAGGCGTAGATGCTGTACGAGCATCCGACGATCAAGAGAGCGAGCACGAGCTTGGACATGGGCGCCCCAGCCTCTACCCAGGGGCGTTGGCGATGGCCAATAGTTCGTCGAAGCGGGCGCGGAACGCAGCGGTGATTTGTTCTGGGTCGGGGACGAGGCCGGCGTCGGTGATCACGCCGACGCTGACTTTGCCGTCGTAGCTGAAGATGCTGACCCCAAGGCCCAGGTGCCCGGCTTGTGGCACCCAGCCCATGATGTTTTCGATCTTGCTGCCGGCGATGTAGAGGGCCTGACCGGGGCCGCGTACGTTGGTCACGACGGCGGTGGCGCGGGACCCGAAGATGTTCAGGCCCTGCTCCTCGACCTGCCGGGGCGACACGCCAAAGAGGCTGAGCAAGCTGTAGAAGGTGACCGCCTCGATCGACTGCTTGATGGCATCCATGCGCTTCTTGGTCTCGCGAAGCCGTTCGACCGGGTCGGCGATGCTCAACGGGAGAGACAAGAAAACGAGGCCAAAGCTGTTGCCGAGCTCGATTCCGCGTTGAGGCTCGCGCAGGTCGACCGGAATCACGGCCCGGATCTCGAGATCGCTCACGTCGGCGTTGCGCGCGAGGAGATAGTCGCGCAATCCGCCGGCCAGCGCGCTCAGCATGACGTCGTTGACCTTCGCGCCCAAGGCTTTGGTGACGGTTTTGACGTCTGACAAGGGAACGTTGTTGGACCAGGCCACGCGCTTTTGCACACCGAGAGGGCCTTTGAACGGCGTTTCTCGATCGGGCGACATCAGCAGCACGCGCCCTACGATGGTCGCCGCTTCGGCCGCGGCGCCCGCGCCCTGCGCGATGCGTGAGGGGTGGCGCAGGCTTTCGCTGCCTTCGTGCGCCAAGTAGCGGAGGGCGTTTCCGATGCTGCGCACGGGTTTGAAAACCGTCGAAACGAAATCACGCGGTTTCGGCGCTTCGGTTGCGGGCTCTTCCACTTCATCGATCGGCGCATCACGCGCCATGTCCATGAGGCGAAACAGCACCGCGTTCATGGCCGTGCCATCGCCAATGCAGTGATGGAGACGCAGGACCATCGCCGCGCCGCCGGCGACGTTCTCCACCAGGTGGATGTTCCACAGCGGCTTGGAATAATCGAGCGGTGTGCTGGCGAGATCGCTGATGAGGCGCTGGAGCTCGGCCATGTCGCCCGGTGCCGGCAGGGCCACTCGATGGATGTGCGCATCCAGATCGAAGTGGGGATCGGCCTCCCAGTGGGGCGTGCCCACCGGCAGGACCGATTCCACCACGCGCATGGTGAACCGATCCAAGGTGAGCAGGCGGACCTGTAGCGTCTTGCGGAAGCGTTCGAAGTCGGGCAGCTCATCGAGCAGCGAGACGCCCGTGATCATCATCAGATTGGTCGGCTCTTCCATGTGCAGCCAGGCCGAATCGACGGGGGACATCTGTTTGGTTTTGGCGGTCATGGGTGTACTTTCATTCAGGGGGGCGGTCGCCGTCAACCTCGGTCACGACGCTGTCACGACGCTTCTTGGGACCTGGAGAGCGCTCGCTCGACCATCTTGGCGGCAACCTGCCCCGACTGCATACAGGGCAGGACGCCGTCGCCGAAGACTCCGGCGCCTGCCAAGAACAGGTTGGGCACGAAGGTCGAGCTCGGGAAGCGGAAGAACATCGATTGGTCGGGGGTCATCGCAGGTCCGTAGAGCCCACCGTCGACCAAGTTGACCCATCCCTCCATGGCGAGCGGCGTGGAGAAGTCCATCACCTCGACGTGATCGACGACGCCAGGCAGTCGTGCATCGAGCTGTCCGAGAAGCTGATCGCGCAGCCGGTCTTTGAGCAGATGGAAGTCGTCACCACGCTCCTCGGCTGCAATGTTGGCCCAGGCACCAAAGATCGAATAGGGCGCGAGGGCAATGACCTCGAGCGATGTCTTCCCCTTGGGCGCCATCTGGCCGGTGGGGTCCTTCAAGGAGTTTGCCGAGATGAACATGCAGGGCTTCTCGGGAAGACGAGCGTGGAAGATCGGTTCATAGAGCGCATCGATGTCGATGCTGGGGTAGTCCCAGATGTTGAAAGCGCCGAGCCCGACCTCCCGCAGATCGCGGTTCACACCGAGATTGAGGGCCATCGCCGAGATCGACGACTCGAGGCCGCGCACGCGCTCCAGAAGCTTCTTTGGCACCGCGTTCGACGGAATGAACCCGCCGAACACGTGACGGGGATCGACCGCTGCAACCACCGCATCGGCCTCGATGCGCTCACCGCCCTTCAAGCGCACGCCGCACACGCGCTCCCCGTCGAGCTCGATGTGCTCGACCTCGGCACCGGTACGAAACGTGGCACCACCCTGGGTTGCGACGTGCTGGATCGCGTCGCGCAACATGCCGCTGCCGCCTCGTGGGAAGGATGCCCCGTCCATGTAGGCGTAGAGGACTGCCAGGCCCACGAGCGCCGATGCGCGGGATGGCGGCAACGCGTAGTCGCCACATGCCGCCGCAAACACCGCTTTGAGCCGGGGATCGGTCACGACTTGATCGAGGAATTCCCCGTACGTCGCCTTGACGTAACGAAGGAGCGGCGCTGACTTGAGCCCGTCCCATACATCCGAGAGCCCGAGCTTGCCCGTCGGCTGCAGGTGCTCGAGGACCTTGTTGAAGCTGCCAAACTCGGCGACGGCTTCGAAGACTTTGTCGACACCGCGAACGTCCCCCGGGAACTGCGCGGCCAAGCGATCGCGATAGGCTTCGGCGCCGCGGCACATCCGAACCTCGAAGTCGGGGAAGCGGTAGACATCAAAGCCATCGGGGTCCATCTCTGCCATGAGCTCGGCGCTGCTGAGGCCGAGCGCATCGAGAAGCCGATCCATCGCTTGACCCGGCCCGCACTGGGCGAGGTAATGCACGCCTGGGTCGAAGAGATAACCCTCGCGCGAATAGGGGTTGAGTAAGCCGCCGACGTGAGTCGAGCGCTCGAGGGCGACCACTTCAATGCCCTGCTTGGCGAGAAATGCGGTGGCACAGAGGCCGCCCGCGCCCGTTCCGACGACAACAACTCGTGGATTGCTCATGGCCTCCCCTTCCGTGCTGAGGTTTTGAAGTCGGGCTCTGGGAGTGCATCGGGCGTGCCAGCGCGGATCCGTTGGGTTTCCGATGGTCTTTTCGAACCGTGACTGAAAAATCTGCGTTTCGGTTGCGGGGAGCGCAAACGGTGCGGGGGGCGCCCCCGTTGGGGCGCGTGTTGGTAGCCGGCCGCCCAAGGACGGGCCTCTTCCCTAGCCTCTGCGCCAGCCGGTGTAGGCGCTTCATCATCTTGAAGACGGTTTTCTCGATAGCGCTGGCACGGGTGTTTGGCCGAGCGCAAACAAAGACGAATCGACCATCCCTTTGGGCCGAGGGCCGATCCTTGCCGGGTTGCCTCAATTCGAACCTGGGAGAGTCTCGCCCAATCTTTCAGCCCAAGAGGGGGCGTTTGTGGTTACCATCTGCCTCGCCTGGGAGAAATCATGCAGACCACGACCGATGAAATTGCGCCTGATGTTTTTCGCATCAGCACGTTTGTGCCGGAGGTGGGGTCGACCGGGTTCACCTTCAACCAGTTCCTGATCCGCGCGGATGAGCCGCTGCTGTTTCACACGGGACCTCGCGCGATGTTTCCTGCTGTCCAGGGGGCCGCTGCGAAGCTGATTCCCATCGACTCGCTGAGGTGGATCGCCTTCGGGCACGTCGAGTCGGACGAATGCGGCTCGATGAACAAGTGGCTCGAAGCGGCACCGCAAGCCACGGTGGCGCACGGCGAGCTCGGTTGCATGGTCTCGCTCAACGATCTCGCAGACCGACCTCCGAGGGCGCTCCAGCAGGGCGAGGTGCTTGACCTCGGGGGCAAACGTGTGCGCCATCTCGATACGCCGCACGTGCCGCACTGCTGGGAGGCCCGAGTGCTTTTCGAGGAAGTGACTGGCACCCTTTTCTGCGGGGATCTCTTCACGCATCTGGGCAAGGGTCCGGCATTGACGTCGAACGACATCGTGGAGCCGGCGAAGGAAGCCGAAGCCGTCTTCAAAGCAACTTGCCTGACGCCGACAACCGGAGCCACGATCCGCTCCCTCGCGGACCTCCAACCCGCGGTCTTGGGAGTGATGCACGGCTCCTCGTATAACGGAGACTGCGCTAGCGCTCTTCGCGACTTGGCCAGCGTGTACGACGAGATGCACGCCGCGGCGGAGTGAGGGCCGCGTTTTAGGCGGGCCGTGGGTTTGGCTAGGGCTTGCGAGCTGCGCTGTCGGCGCCTTCGAACCAGGGTTCGTCGATGACCACGTTCATGGTGTGGCCTGTGATTCGGGGCACGATCGAGTCGCGTTGTTCTTCGACCAGATGGCCGTAGCGCTGCCACCATTGTGCTGCATCGGCTCGTGTCCAACGTGGGAGGTCGAGCTGGTCGAGTGAGTCTGCGAAGGCCTGCGCGGATTTGGGGCGGTCGTCTTTGTTCTTCGCCAAGCACGATAGGATCAGCTCCTCGAGCTGCTTTGGGACGGGCTCGCCGCTCGCTTCGCTCATGGGGGGAGGAGCGGCCTCCACGTGCTGCATGCAGACCTCGACCACGGTGTCGCCTTCGAAGACGGGCCGGCCGGTGAGCAAGTAGTAGCCGACTGCGCCGAGTGAATAGAGGTCGCTTCGCGCATCGACCTCGTTCGGTGCGTTGAACCCCTCGGGGCTCAGGTAGTATGGCGTCCCTTGGATGGAACGGGCGTCTTGGCTCTCGGGGGCGTCCTTGTCTGCAAGGCGCTTCACGAGCCCGAAGTCGACGACCTTGACGACATAGGACCCACCCAGCCGCGCGAGCATGATGTTGCTCGGCTTGACGTCGCGGTGAATGAGCCCGACCGAATGTGCTTCGTCGAGCGCGTGGGCGACATCGCGCAGGATACGGACGACGCGCGGCGCGGGTTGTGGCCCGGTGGCCTCGACGACGTCTTGAAGGCTTGCGCCGTCGAGGAGCTCCATCGCGTAGTAGAACAAGCCCTCTGGAGTGCGGCCGTAGTCGTAGATCCTGATGGTGTGCGGATGCTTGAGCGTGGCCGTCAGCTGCACTTCACGCCGAAAGAGGTCGTGCACCTCGCGGCCGCCGAGCTCGGGCCGCAAGAGCTTCACGGCCGTGGGGCGCTTGAGCATAGCGTGCGTCGCCTGATAGACGACGCCCATCGCACCTTCTCCGAGCTTGCGCTCGAGCTGGTACTGACCGAGGCTTCGGCTGCTGCTCACTTCGCTCCGCAGGCGATGAATGACGTGGGACGCGATGCTCGACAGACCGATGGCCAGCGTCCACCACATCGTCGTCATCAGCGCGGTCGAGATCATGATGGTGCTCGGTTCGAAACCGCGGGTGTCATAACCGACCATGCGCCACATGGCGGGGTCGACGTCGCGGTAGTGCAGAGCCATCATGCCGACGAGCGGGACGCCGATGAGGAGACCCAACATGGCGGTGTGTCGCGCCGTGCTCGGCACGAAGACCGCGCGCGAGAAGATGGCAAACGAGAGCGCAAACGCCGTGATGACATCGGCGCCAACCTCCGGCGGAATCGTCATCCCCATGCCGATGTAGCCCACCGAGGCGAAGAGCAGGCCCATCGTCTCGGCGGCGACCACCGTCTCGAGCGGCCGCGGACCGCCACGGCAGACGAGCCACATCGCCAAGCATGGAACGATGGCCGACGCGTGAAGCCAGAAACCCGGCTCGCCCAACTTCTCGAGCAGCGTCCCAGACGCCAGCCCAATGACGAGCCGGAAGACCAAGCCAATCGCCCCCGCGACCGCGATGCTCAAGCCAAAGGAAGCGACGCGGCTCTGATAGAACGCTTTGGCTTCGGGGCTCGTGAAAAAGGTGGCGGTGGTACTCACGCCGTTAGTCTACATCGCGCGGTGCCCAGCGGTTGGCCCAGATGTCGTTGTGGCTGAGGGTGTCGTCCCACTGTTGCCAGACTGCTAGGGCGTTGCCGTCCGCGTCCAGGCTCACTCGGGGAACGGAGGCAGGGCCGTCACCGGTTTCCACGAGCTCCGGCTCGGCCCATTGTCCGGTCGCGGCGTCGTAGTGCCTGGACCAGATGTCGTGGGTATTGGGGATGGTGTCGTCCCTTTGCTTCCAGACCGCCATGGCGTTGCCGGCAGGATCCACGGCCACGTGTGGATTGGAGGCATCGCCGGTGCCCTCGTCGATCGCCTCGGCCGCTTGCCAACCGCGCCCGTCTTCGTAGCGTTTCGCCATGATGTTTTGGCTGCTGGTGCTGTCGTCCCAGTGCGCCCAGACCACGACGGCATTGCCGGCGGGATCCATCGCCACCTCGGGCTTCGGGGGCACGCCGGTGTCGGCCTCGAGGGGTTCGGCGTCGCCCCAGCCGGAGCCTGGCACGTAGCGGTTCGCCCGGACGCTGTTGTCAGCGCCGCCCCCGTCCACCTGATGCCAAACCGCCATGACATTGCGGCCTGCATCGGCGACCAGCCGGATGTCCTCGGCGAGAAGGGCGTCGGCGTTGCCGATGGGTACGGCCGTTCCCCAATCAAGGACGGTGTCGTAGCGGCTGGCCCAGACGTTGGGGTGGCCGAGGCTATCTGACTCTCGCCACGCCGCCATGGCGCCCCCGCCTTCATACCCGACCAGCGCGGGTATGTCGGCAGTGTCGGTGTCGGTCGCGATGCGTTCGGCGCCCCACCACTTCAACTGAAGTGGATCGACGCTGGGCTGAAAGCTGTTGGCCCAGATGCGGAACTGGACGCGGAAGCGCTCAGTCCAAACCACCTTGGCAGAGCCGCCCTCGTACACCACCACCTGGGGCGCGTACGCGAGCCAGCCATTGTCGAGGTTGACGGTGGTTGCCTCCGCACGCCAGAGCGTCCCGTGACGATTGACCCGGACGTTGGAGATCATGCTGTCGTCGAGCTGGCTCCACACCGCCATCGCGTTGGTGCCGCTGGGGCTTATCGCCACCTGGGGATCCGCGGCATCGCCGTTCTTGTGCTCGATGGGTGCGGCAGTTTGCCACCCGGTGCCCCTATCATAGGTGTTGGCCCAAACGTTGTTGCGGTCGCCGTCCCACTGGAGCCAGGCCACCACGGCGTTTCCGCCCCTGCTCCCTGCTAGCCGGGGATCCTTGGCATCGCCTGCATCGTCCTGCTCGATG
>Ga0316189_10001441_pt1 | contig 23590 bp, 21 predicted proteins | sample LowCovwburrow_MG_FD_204930 | JGI IMG/M metagenome (GOLD analysis project Ga0316189, IMG submission 204930) | Coastal sediment microbial communities from Maine, United States - Lowes Cove worm burrow | ecosystem: Environmental > Aquatic > Marine > Coastal > Sediment | place: USA: Maine... | reverse complement strand
CCATTTCGCCTTTGGTCTTGGTATAAAACGAATTACTATTTTTGTCAGCTCCCATGGATGACATCACTATAAAAGTGTCAATTGAATTCGCTTTGGCAAGTTTAGCAGCTGCTACCGGAATACCGTAATCTATCTTTTTGTATCGTGTTTTGTTTGGTGTTTTTTTTAGGGTTGTTCCAATGCAGCAATAAATTTCATCAGCTGTGAAATAGGACTTAAATTCCTCTAAATCTAAAAGATCACCTACAAACTGCTTTACCTTATTGGGTTGTCCTTCAAGCTTAGAACGTGAAAATAATTTGATAGTGTCGTAGCGCTCATCTTTAATTAACTTTTCAAGTACATAACCACCAGTTAATCCTGAAGCGCCTAAAATAATTGCTGTTTTCTTCATAATATTGCCCACAAAAGTGGGTATCATAATCATTAGTTTTTTATCGCGTCCCAAGCAGATTGGTATGCAGATTCAATACTTTTTTTATCCAGTTGAAAAGCGTCACGCTTTTGTGCCATCATTAAAAATGACAACGGATTTATCGCGTATGCGTACAATAGGTAATCAGATATGGGTTTTATAATGCCTTCCTTTTTTCCTCGTTCCCAAAGATCGAGGAGTGGCTGTAAATGTTTAATACCTTCCTGTCGACTTGGTTCATCGATCATTGGTGAATTATCACATTGCGCTAAAAACATGGCGTTTTCACATTCTTTAAGTTTAAAATTGGCGATACGCTTCCAAATAATTTCAAATCCAGCTTCAACAGATAGGCTAGGATCATAAGTTTCAAAAGCATATGCAGTGTATTTTGCTTTAACTTCTATGTATGTTCTGTTAACAAGATCTTGCTTATTTTCAAAATAGAGATAAATAGTTGCAGGAGATACATTCGCCATTTTAGCTATTTTACTCATAGGAGTCGCATGAAATCCATTGTTATTCACCAAATCAATTGTTGCCTTGATAAGAGCATTTCGTTTATCTATACTTTTTTGAAGTTGAGCCATTTCTGTTTTATTCCTATGCAAAATTAAACAAAAATGAACGTTCATTCTTTTTTTTAACAAAGGTTTAGGTTTCATAACGTATTACAATGACAAAAAAATCCCTCTATGTCATTATAGAGGGATTTATATATTAGAAGATAACTATTTTAGTCTTCAACATAAGGAGCACCTGCATCTTTAAGTTTTCTATACGTTGTATCCAGCCGTGATTGTAAGCTTTCTAATTGGCTCAGCGCAGTAGTTATTTGTTTGTCAATGATATTTAATTGCGCTTTATGCGCAGTTGTAGGACCATAAGTAGAGCGTTCAATCCCCAAATAAATGGCAAACATTCGAGTGCCAACTGTTGTTGGTCCTTTTTCACCTATTTCAGCTTTTGCTTGATTTCCGTAGTAAGAAGATTGCAACGCTTCTATATCTTGACTAATTAGAGCCAAATCTTTATCGATGCTACCAGGCTGTATTCTGCTTTTTAGAAGAGCCGAATGCATCGCTTTAGCTCTTTTTGTAATTTTCCCTATTCGAAGATCAAATTCAGATGCCGAACGATTTACATTTTCATAATCACGCCAAAACTCAGAAGCTACTTGAGGGCTCGATCCTTTCAAAGTAGATTCATATAAGGGCTTAACATTAAACGACACAGGCTCAGCCAATGACTCTGTATTACCATCCTTAATTAGAAACATACTTACTGAATATTGTCCTGTTGGCGCTAAAAAACTTTTTGTTGGTTCTTCGTCTGTGCTTTCTTTCGGATCTAGAGTAATTGGTGATATATTTGGATAAGACAAATCCCAAGAAATTCTGTTAATTCCTGCTTTGGCTGGCGTTTCCAATCTGCGAATCACTTCGCCTTTATCGTTAGAAATAGTGAACATGAGTTGCGCTTCTGTTTCCAATTTTTCCTTCTCAAGAGACGTCCAACCAGGGAAAGGCACATCACTCGTTGTATTCTTTTTTTCTTCGTCTTTTCTCAGCGTCTTTTGTAGTTTTGGTGCGTCTTTTAAATAATAAGTAAAGGTCGCCCCGAAATCAGGATTTGGCGCTAAAAAGTGCGAATCTCCCTGACTACCTTTGGAATTGTCAAAGCTTAAATGTGAACGAGGAATATACCACCACGCATCTCTAACAGGAAAAAGAGCAGCAGGTTGATCTAACATAGATTTCGAAACGTCTCGCAAAGCTGTATAATCATCGAGTATATAAAAACCTCGTCCGAAGGAAGCGGCTACTAAATCATTCTCTCTTCGTTGAATTGCTAAATCTCTAAAAGAAATAGTTGGCAAACCGCCTTTAAGCTGCGTCCATTGTTGTCCTCCATTTACCGAAAAATAAACACCAAATTCTGTTCCTGCAAAAAGTAAATTTTTATTCACATGATCCTGAACTATTCGCCAAACCAACGTGCGCTCCGGAATTCCATTAGAAATGGATGTCCAAGTTTTTCCTTTGTTAGTACTTTTCAGTAGATACGGATTAAAATCTCCATATTTATGATTATCCAAAGCCATATACACTGTATTAGCATCAAACAAATCAGCTTTGATGTCATTGACAAAAGCAGTGGCAGGAACTCCTGAGATACTACTAACGTTAGTGGTCGTCCAAGTTGAACCTCCATTTTCAGAAATATTTATTCGTCCGTCATCAGTTCCTGCATAGAGCAATCCTTTTTGTTTTGGAGATTCAGCTAAAGATGTAATCGTATTATAATTGGACATGGCATACACATCCCATGGTGCATCCCATGATTGTTTTCTGCCCATAATAGGTAATGTTAGTCGTTCTTGATTCTTAGTGAGATCTTCGGAAATGACTGTCCAATCATCACCTCGATTCTCCGATTTCCAAACGCGTTGGGAGGCAAAATAAATAGTTGTTGGTGCATGCGGACTCACTAGAATTGGCGCATCCCAGTTAAAGCGCTCGTAAGGCTCGTTTTCTGAAGGTTGTGGTTGAATATCGATAACTTCACCTGTACTCATATCAATTCGGGCTAAAGTGCCTTCTTGTCGTTCACCATAAACAATATTAGGATTTCCGGGTTCTGTGGCAGGTTGGTGGCCATCCCAATCGAGAATGACTCTCCAATCGCTATTTTGAATTCCGTGACCGTTATCAGTACGTGAAGGACCACCTTGTGTACTGTTATCTTGTGTGCCTCCATAAATATTATAGAAGGGTTCTGCATCATCCACGGCCACTTTATAGAATTGTGTGAGTGGCAAATTTTCAACATATTTCCATGTGTCAGTAAGGTCAAAAGATTCATACAACCCACCATCGGTTCCCATAATCAAATAATTGGGATCATTATTTTTAAAAGCTATGGCGTGACTATCACCATGCTTATTCTTTTCATTCATACGATAAAATGTCTTTCCGCCATCATCAGAAATCTGAACGGTATTATCCATCAAATACAATTTACCTTCTTGATGAGGAGATGCGTAAAGTTCTTGATAATAATGTGGACCTGTTCCTCCTGTAATGGCATCCGATTGTTTTGTCCATGAACCTCCAGCATCGTCTGATCTATACAATCCACCAGTTCGTCTGTCGAGTTCAAGGGCAGCATACAATACATTAGAATCAAATGGTGACATAGCTAAACCAGTTTTTCCCATCCAAGACGTTGGTAAACCATTGGTAAGTTTCGTCCATGTAGTTCCACCATCAGTACTTTTATGAAGTGCAGTTCCTGGACCTCCACCCATGTAAGCAGCCACAGTTCTATGACGTTGCCAAGTTGCAGCATACATCATATCAGGTTGGGAAGGATCCATAACAAGTTCAGTAACACCTGTCCATTCATTGTCTCCTAAAGTTTTTGTCCAAGTCGTTCCGCCATCGGTTGATTTATAAAGTCCACGTTCTCCGCCTTTGCTCCAAAGTGGTCCTTGAGCTGTTACCCAAACAACGTCACTATTTTCTGGATGCACTAAGATTCGTGATATATGTTCAGATTTTTTAAGTCCCATGTTTTTCCATGTAGATCCACCATCTTCACTTTTATAAACACCATCACCATAACCCACATGACGTCCACCAATATCTTCACCAGCTCCTACCCAAATGGTTTCGGTATTATTCGGATCAATAGTTACGGTTCCTATAGAATACGAGCTTTCCTTGTCGAAAATAGGCGTCCAAGTTGTTCCTGAGTTTATCGTTTTCCAAACACCTCCAGATCCAACAGCGACATACCAAATATTTTCATTTGTGGGATGGATGTCAATATCAGCAATTCGACCGCTCATAAATGCTGGACCAATACTTCTAAAATGAAGTCCGCTGAAAGGGTCGTCCTCTTCGGTGTCATTAGTTACTTGTGCAAATAGTTCCGAAGGGATACCAATTAATAATAAAAAGAGGAGGGAAGTGATAATTTTCATAATGATCTTAATAATGGTTAGTTGCTTTTTTTAAAGTCATGTAAACGCTAAAGTTACGGATAAATCTTAAAGAAAAACAAGACGTTTTCCTTCAATAATACATTTTTGGTAAAGTGAAAAGCCTATTCATTCTGACTTGCGAAATTTGATTATGAATGTAACTAAAATAAATTCATCTTTAATTCTATTTGCATAGTATTTCGATTTTTTTTTTTGTAGATTATCAAAATATAATTACCATCCTTCTCTTGAATCATTTCTAAAGTTATTTTGCTTTCATAAAAAGCTCATATTTTGATTTTAAGACGAAACTAAATTCAATAATTTTCATGCCAAAATTAGATTTATCAGCTTACGATTCTAAAGGGTTTTATGACGAAATGTTTGATGAAAACAATACCGTTAGACCCAATTATAAATTATTCTTAGAACGGCTTGAAAAAATGAGCCCGAAGAAACTAAAAAATCTTCAACACTCTACAGATCGTGCACAGCTCTCATTGGGGATGACCTTTAATGTTTATAACGACAACCAAGGTGTAGAGCGGATTCTTCATTTAGATATCATCCCTAGAATTATAGCTAACAAAGAATGGAATCATTTAGAAAAAGGCTTACAACAGCGTATCAAAGCCTTAAACTTGTTTATTCAAGATATTTATAATGATCAAAAGGTATTAAAGGATAAAATTATTCCTAAGGAAATGATTTTTTCAAGCGTATCCTATTTGAAAGAATTGGAAGGCTTTAAACCACCAAAAGATATTTGGTGTCATATTACAGGTTCCGATTTAATAAAAGGTGGTGATGGCCAATATTATGTACTCGAAGATAATCTAAGAACGCCTTCTGGTGTGTCTTATATGTTAGAGAATAGAGAAATATTAAAACGTACGTTTCCTGAGTTGTTTGAAACACTTGGGGTAAAACCTGTTTATAATTACACACATATTTTAAGAGACACTTTAGAGCATCTTAGCGATGCTGAAAACCCAACGGTTGTGGTATTAACCCCTGGAACTTATAATTCGGCTTATTTTGAGCATTCGTATTTAGCACAACAAATGGGAGCAGAGTTGGTAGAAGGACGGGATTTAATTGTAAAAGATGATGTCGTGTACATGATTACTACTAATGGCTTAAAACGTGTAGATGTCATTTACCGTCGTGTAGATGATGAGTTTATAGATCCTGAAGTATTCAATAAGAATTCGTTATTAGGAACTCCAGGTTTATTTAAAGCCTATTTGAAAGGCAATGTAACTTTAGTCAATGCGCCAGGAACTGGAGTTGTTGATGATAAAGCGGTGTATGCCTATATCCCAAGGATTATAAAATACTATTTAGGGGAGGACATGATATTACCCAACGTAAAAACCTATATCTGTGATGAAGAAAGTGATCGTAAATATGTGATTGAAAACATTCATAATTTGGTCGTTAAACAAACGGATGCTTCTGGCGGATATGGTATGCTGATTGGTCCGAAATCAACTAAAAAAGAGCAGCAAGAATTCGTTACAAAAATTAAAAATAACCCTAGAAATTATATTGCACAACCGATGATTAACTTATCGCGAGTGCCAACTATCACAGATGATACCATTGAAGGGCGCCATGTCGATCTAAGACCGTATGCGTTGTATGGTGAGGATATAAAAATTATTCCAGGCGCCTTAACACGTGTCGCATTAAAGAAAGGTTCCATCGTAGTTAATTCTTCTCAAGGTGGTGGAAGTAAAGATACTTGGGTGTTAAACAGTTAAAATAAAATTATGTTAGGTAGAGTCGCAAACACTATATATTGGATGAATAGATATCTTGAACGTGCCGAAAATTATGCACGTTTTATGGATGTAAATTATAATTTATCATTAGAATTACCTCCAAATGAGGAAGAGCAGTGGAAACCATTGGTCATCATTACAGGAGATTGGCCATTATATGAATCGCTTCATGAAAAAGCTGAAAAAGACAAAGTCATTCACTTTATGGCTTTTGAAGAACAGAACCCGAATTCCATTTATAACTGTATTGTGAATGCACGAGAAAATGCACGTGCCGTAAGAACTGAAATTACAAAAGAGGTTTGGGAACAAATTAATGCACTTTATTATTTAGTAAAAAACGGTTCAGAAAAGAAAAAACGTAGTGATGCCGATTTACGACAGTTTTTTACCGAAATAAAAAATGGTTGTCAATTGTTATATGGCATGTATGACGCTACGATATCTAGAAATGAAGGTTGGAATTTCGCCAAATTAGGACAATTTTTAGAGCGTGCCGATAAGACGTCTCGGGTTTTAGATGCCAAGTATCATTTCTTATTAAATTCGCCAAATCAAGTCGGTTCAACTTTAGATTTGATACAATGGGCAGCCCTCTTAAAATCGGTGAGCGCTTATGATATGTATCGTAAAAAATATGGAAAACTAACCTCTTCTAGTATTGCAGAATTCTTGATCTTAGATCGGGACTTCCCAAGGTCTATTTTAAATTGTTTGATACGAGCAGAACAATCGATTATGACCTTATCTGGTAGCTCTTCTGGGTTTAGTAATGCGGCACAAAAGCAATTAGGAGCTCTAAAAGCACAATTAGAATATACAGATATCGATGATATTATAATTCAAGGCATACATGAGTATTTAGATGGTATTCAGCAGAAACTGAATGGCATTTCTACGGCTATATATGAGGCTTTCTTTGCGATAGAAACAGATAATTAGCTCAGATTTACACATGACTCAACAATGAAAGCATCAGGAAAACAGAATACGATGAACCAATGACATTTAAGATTATTCACCAAACAGAATATGTATTTGATTCGGAAGTATTTCTAGATCCACATTATTTAAGATTTAATCCAAGACAAACACCTTGTATTACCGTTAAAAACTTTTCGATATCGGTGGAAAGAAAACCAATTGGTCACAAACGTATACGAGACGAAGAAAATAATGCAGTAGATTTTTACTGGTTTGATGGCATGACTGAAAAGCTCACTATTAAAGCTGAAAGCATTTTGGAAATTAGACCTTTTAATCCGTTTGATTTTATTTTGAATCCGCCACATTTTAATCAATTACCGTTTGAATATTTTCAAGTACAGCGCAAATTGCTATACGGTTCGTTGCAGAAAAAATCAATTTCAAAAGAGCTATTAGAGTATGGTAATTCAATATTAAAAGCCTCAAATTTTAATACGGTGTCTTATTTAACAGCACTTACCAAACAAATACATGCCGATTTTTCAGTCGTTTATCGTGAGGTAGGAGCTCCGTTTTCACCCAATAGAACGTTTAAACATAAAAAAGGGTCGTGTCGTGATTTGACATGGATGCAAATTAATCTTTTACGACAGCAAGGTATTGCAGCACGTTTTGTAAGTGGCTATTACTATTTTGAAATGGATGAACCACACTATGAGTTGCATGCTTGGGTAGACGTCTTTTTACCAGGAGCTGGCTGGTTAGGTATAGATCCTAGCTATGGAATGCTAACGAGCAACACTCATTTTCCGCTGGCTGTAAGTGCAAATCCTGAAAACACAATGCCTGTTTCGGGAGGAATTAGAGGTAGTGCAACATCTAAATTAATAACGCAACTTTCTATAGAAAAGATATAAAATATTTCTTGTTATAGCCATAGGAAAATAGTCTACATTTGCCGGCTTTATAAAAAATAAACTAACTTAAAATATTACCGCCTGAGCGGGAACTAAAAATGAAAATATTTAGATGTGGCAACTGTAATCACGCTGTATTCTTTGAAAACTATAACTGCGAAAACTGTGGGCATTTAACAGGTTATAAGGATAAAGGTCGTAAGATGCTGACGTTTAAACCGAACGATCATACTTTGATTTCTGATCGCGATAGAAGCGAATATAAATACTGTAAGAACAAAGAACACGACGCTTGTAATTGGGTTATAGAAATAGAAAGTCCAGAAGATTATTGCAATGCATGTCAATTAAATAGAATGATTCCAAATCTTGCCGATCTGAATAATTTTGAAAAATGGCAAAATTTAGAAGTTGCAAAGCATCGATTGGTCTATCAACTTCAAAAAATAGGCTTAGCCATACCAAGTAAATTAAGAGATATTAACGGATTGTGTTTTGATTTTGTGGCACAACAAAATAATCCAAGTTTAATGACAGGTCATGCCAATGGTGTGATTACTATTTTATTACGTGAAGCAGATTCGGTATTAAGAGAACAAATGCGCAAGCAATTCTTAGAGCCTTATCGCACTTTAATTGGACATCTAAGACACGAGGTTGGTCATTATTTTTGGGACCGATTAATTTATACTGATCCGAAAATATTAGAAGAATTTAGAGCCATTTTTGGTGATGAACGTTCTAATTATGGAGAAGCCTTACAATTGTATTATAAAGTAGGTGCACCTAGTAAATGGGAAGCTTCTTTTATTAGTAAATATGCCACGTCACATGCTTGGGAAGATTGGGCAGAAACTTGGGCACACTATCTTCATATTATGGATATGGTTGAAACAGCTTATTTCTTCGGAATGACGGTAAAACCTATTAAAAAGAGTAATGACTTAAAAGCTAAGGCTTCTTTTGATCCGTATACTATTGAAGACTTTGATGTGATTATTAAAACCTGCAGACCCTTATCATTTGCGGTCAATAGTATTAATAGAGCTATGGGAGTTCCAGATGTGTATCCATTTATAATTACACCAGTTGTGGTTGAAAAATTGAAGTTTATCCATCGTTTACTATTGGTAAAACGGGAGTAAATTCTTGATTTGTTCTTCGGAAATGTGATTTCTAGTGTCTAGTAGTTCGAATCTAGTTATAATTAAAGTGTCGTCATGCTGAACTCGTTTCAGCATCTCATATGAATCGATATTAAAACATTTATATATTGAGATCCTGAAATAAATTCAGGGTGACGTACTTTGCTTTAGATAACTTTTACTCTATAAGATGTCTCGTTAAAAAATACTCATTTCAGAATGCGTAGTCACATCCTCAAGCAATTTCATCCCTTTAAAAGAATTTCCGTTGGCATTTAATCTAGGACTCCAAACTGCAATCGTGTAATTATTTGGATATAAAGCGACGATACCACCACCAACACCACTTTTTCCAGGTAGCCCAACTTTAAATGCGAATTCACCAGACTCATCATAGAAGCCGCAAGTGAGCATCAACGCATTAAGACGTTTCGTTTGGCTCGACGTTAATATTTTTTCACCATCTTTCAGTTTACGACCACCATTAGCTAAAAATGAAAAGGTATGTGCTAATTGCTGACAGTTCATTTCTAAAGAACACATATCGAAATAAAAATCTAAGACTTCTGCTGGTTCGTTTTTAATATTACCAAAAGACTTAATAAAATTACATAAAGCCACGTTTCTGTAGCCTGTAGCTTTCTCAGAATCTGCAATCTTATCAGAGTAGGTAAGGTCTGGAATATCACTTAAATCTCTAACAAACGCTAAAAATTCCTCACGTGCGTTTTCTAAGTGAGAGATTAAAATATCGCAAATTACAATGGCTCCAGAATTCACAAACGGATTACGAGGAATCCCTTTATAAGTCTCTAATAAAAGGAGCGAATCAAACTTGGTTCCTGAAGGCTCAACATCAATGCGTGTCCAAATTTTTTCACCAAGAAATTTAACTGCTAATGCTAATGACAATACTTTAGCAATACTTTGAATAGAAAACTTTTCTAAATGATCACCAATTCCAAAATTAGTACCATCAACTTTAGTCATATGAACACCAAACTTAGCAGGATTCACATTTGCTAATTCTGGAATATAGGTTGCTAATTTACCCTCATCTTTTAGAGGTCTGGTTAGATTATATGCGTTCTCTATGATCTTTCTATAGTTTGAATCCATTGTATTTTAGTGATTGAAATGTTTTAGCCAAGGTAGGTTTAAATTTTATTTAAAAGCGCTTTGCTATTGGATTTGTACAATTTACCAATGGTTATGATTACGTTGTTTTTTTATAACTCCAAACCGCCAAACCATTCATTATAATGGCATACAAAAGTGTTTTTAATAACTGCGGTAGAATATCCATAAAGCTAGAACCTTTAAGCATCACCATTCGCATCACTTCAACAAAATACTTAATTGGGTTAAACTCTGTAAGTATTTGAGCCCATTTTGGCATGCTTTCAATGGGTGTAAATAAACCACTCATTAAAATAAAAATAACCATAAAAAACCATGCAATAAACATGGCTTGTTGTTGTGTTTCTGTAAAGTTTGAAATAAATAATCCGATTCCTAAAACTACTAGAATATAAATAGAGGTGTAGAAATACATCAGTAATAAACTACCAACAATGGGAACGTCGAAGATTAGTCTCGCTAAGATTAATCCAATCGTTAACAAACCCATTCCAATAACCCAAAACGGAAAGAGTTTACCAATAACAAATTGGCTTTTCTTAATAGGTGTCACGTTAATTTGCTCTAACGTACCAATTTCTTTTTCACGAACAATATTCATTCCTGAAAGAAACAAGGTAATCATGGTAACCAACAACACCAGAATTCCAGGAACCATAAAAGTTTTATAATTCAACGTTTCGTTATACCAAAATAGAGGAATCGTTTCTATGTTTGAAGCTTGTAATTGTTGGTCTGAAGGTTGTAATACATCAACTTTCAAGTGCTGATTAAAATTTTGTATTATCTGTATAAGATATACATTTTCAACACCAGCTGCTGCGCCATCAATGGCATTAATAGTTACGCCTACAGTGGTGTGTTTTTCTTTCTGTAAATCACGTTCAAAATCGTTAGGAATTTCTAATACGACATCAACCTCTCCTTTAAGCATTTCTGAACTAGCTATTTTTTGCGAAGGAAAATCGGTTAGGACATCAAAATACGTGGATGCATTAAACCGTTCTACTAATGCTCTGGACGTTGACGAATGGTCGTTATCGATATAACCAAATTTGATGTTATTAACTTCAAAAGTAGCAGCATTGGATAGAATAACCAATTGAATTAGCGGTAATACAAAAATGATAGGAAGCATCCCTTTATTTCTGAAGATTTGCTTGAACTCTTTTTGTATGATATATAGAATTGTTTTCACTCCAGTCTGATTTTATATTTCTTCACACTCAACACTATAAAAAACACGGTCATTCCAAGTAATATCAAGGTTTCCTTCCATATAAATTCGATTCCAACACCTTTGAGCATAATCCCTTTTATGATGATAATAAACCACTTTGCAGGAATGATATTACTAATAATTTGTAAGGGTAGTGGCATGCTAGAAATAGGAAAAATAAATCCAGACAATAGTATTACTGGAAGCATTAATCCCATTAACGAAATCATCATGGCTGTTTGTTGTGTTGCGGAAATGGTTGAAATTAATATGCCTAAAGCAAGTGCGCTAATTATGAAAAGAACACTCTCTAAAGCCAGTAATAACATGCTGCCTTGAACTGGCATCTTAAAAATGAAAATGCTTAAGGCTACTATCACGATTGCATTGATTATAGATAGGAAAATATAAGGAAATACCTTTCCTATAATAACTTGAAAGGGTTTTAATGGTGATACCAGTAATATTTCCATAGTGCCCAATTCCTTTTCTTTAGTAATAGAAATGGAAGTCATCATCGCAGACACTAACATCAAAATAATGGTCATAACGCCTGGAACAAACATAAAGACGCTTTTTAATTCGGGATTATAAACCATGCGTGTTTGTGGAACAATTTGATATTGCACGACGATGTTTTTATTCTGTTCTTTTTGGTATTGCTGAAGGATCGCATTGACGTAATTACTTATCGTATTTGCTGTATTTGGATCTGTAGCATCTGTAATAATTTGAACCCTTGCTTTGTGATCTTTAATGAAGTTTTTACTAAAATCTTTTTCAAAATTCAAAACAGCTTTAACATGTCCTTTTTGAAAAACTAAAGCAATATCGGATTCATGATCAATAACTTGTTTGACACTGAAGTATTTTGAAGCCGCTATTTTATTAATGATTTCTTTTGTAGTTGCATCTTTGGAATGGTCTAAAATGGCAATATCCACATTATTGATTTCATTAGTAATGGCAAAGCCAAAGAGTAAAATTTGCGCAATTGGCATTCCGAAGAGAATAAACAATGACCGTCTATCCCTGAAAATATGGTAGAATTCTTTTTTTACAAAACCTATGAATCGTTTCATTTTTTATAACTTAATACGCTTAGTTTCGCAGAGGCGAAATCACAGAGATTCTCTGAGCTTTTAAACATGTAAACTGCAACTGCCACTGAAAACTCTTTTTCATCCTCTAGCCAATTTTAAAAACACATCGTTCATATTAGCAGCTTTAAACTGCTCTTTAAGTTTTTTAGGCGTATCCAAAGCTTCTATTTTTCCATCAACCATAATGGATACTCTATCACAATATTCAGCTTCATCCATGTAGTGCGTTGTTACAAAAACAGTTGTTCCTTGATGGGCTGCTTTGTATATCATTTCCCAAAACTGACGTCTGGTAATAGGATCGACGCCTCCTGTAGGTTCATCTAAAAACACAATTTTAGGATCGTGAAGTAAAGCCACTGAAAACGATATTTTTTGTTTCCAACCCAAAGGTAGAGATCCAACCAATTGGTTTGCGACATTTTCTAATCCTAAATCTGCAATCAAAGCATTCGATTTCTCTTTTATTTTAGATCTCGAAAGTCCGTAGATACCTCCAAAAAAGGTAATATTTTCTTTTACCGTTAAATCGTCATACAATGCAAATTTCTGACTCATATAACCAATGTTTTTCTTGATGTCTTCTGCATTGGTAAATACATCAAATCCTGCAACCTTGGCGTTTCCATATGTTGGTTTAGAAATACCGATGAGCATTTTCATAGCTGTGGTTTTTCCTGCGCCATTAGCACCTAAAAAACCAAAGATTTCACCTTTTTTAACGTCGAAAGTAATCGCATTTACAGCTGTAAAATCACCAAACATTTTAGTTAATCCATTGACTTGTATGACGTTTTCGTTACTCATTATTTTGCTAATTCCATAAACGTGTCTTCTATGGTTGGTTTCGTTTTACTTATTGAGATTTCTCCTAGATTTTCAGACTCTAAATAGTGAGTTAATTCTCTTTGATTAAAGTCTAATCTCTTATCTGTATAATGTACAAATTCACCAAATGGATACACACTATGCTTATGTTTATAAGCATTTAAACTTTTTATCAACTGGTACATATTGTTAGCTCGAACGTTATAAATTGGTTTTGGATAATGCTTTACAATTTCGTCAGGTGTGTCAATTTCTAAAATTTCACCATTTTGAATGAGTGCAATTCTATCGCAAAGTCCAGCTTCATCCATATAAGGTGTCGATACTAAAATGGTAATTCCTTTTTGCTGTAATCGCTTAAGCATATCCCAAAATTCCTGTCGCGAAACCGGATCCACTCCAGTTGTTGGCTCATCTAAAAACAAGACTTTAGGTTTGTGAATTAAAGCACAGCACAGAGCTAGTTTTTGTTTCATACCACCAGAAAGTTTTCCAGCACGACGATCTTTAAAAGGTTCAATTTGAACATAGATATCTTTTATTAGATCGTAGTTTTCATTTATGGTTGTTCCAAAAATAGTTGCAAAAAAGTTTAAATTTTCTTCCACAGTCAAATCTTGATATAACGAGAATTTCCCTGGCATGTAACCAACACTTTTTCTTATTTTTTTGTATTCGGAAATCACATCATAACCTGCAACTGTTGCATTACCTTCGTTAGCAATTAAAAGCGTCGTTAAGATTCTGAAAAGTGTCGTTTTACCTGCGCCATCAGGACCAATAAGTCCAAAGAGTTCGCCTTCTTTTACATCAAACGAGATGTTTTGTAAGGCTTGAACGCTTTTGTATGATTTTGATATGTTAGTAACTGAAATACTCATCTATTTAAAGTAATCTGAATACACGTCTAAATTTTCTGAAATACTTTGCTTGATTTTTGAAGCTTCCTCAATAGTATTGGTTTCAGAAAGTGCAGCAATTTTTTCAATAAGAGGATACAACCAAATATGCAAATTATCGTGTGAAGCGCCTTTCATAGTGCATTCTTTTAAAACGTTGTTTTTGACATCATTCAATTGACTTGCCAATTGATGATAATCTTCAATAGAGGTTGTTACTTCAACTTTTAATAAATCTTGCATTTTTTGAACACCTTCTGTAGTTTCTAAATTAGCGTCCCATTTTTTACCATTTTCTAACTGGATATCATCCATCCAAGCTGTACTTAAAAGGTCGGTTTCGTCTTGGATAATTTCACTAGTCGTTTTGACATCTTCATGTTTTTCACTGTATTTACAACTTGATATTAGTGTTGCAATTAATACCATAGTGCATACTGATTTTTTCATAATTATAGAGTTAAGCGTTAATTTAATTTTCAATCCATAGTTCTGCTGGCATACCAATTTTCAAGCTTCCATCATTTGCTACATTAATTTTTACTGCATAGACTAAAGCCACACGTTCTTCTTTAGTTTGAATAATTTTTGGCGTGAATTCAGCTTCCGAAGCAATCCAGCTAATACTACCCTTATAGGATTTCATTGTATCTGCATCATCAATCTTTACGGTAACTTCCTGACCGATTTTTATATGGGCTAATTGTGTTTCACTAACATAGACGCGAAGTTGCATCGTTTTTAAATTGGCAATTTTATACAGTGGTTTGCTGAAAGCAGTAATTTCATTTGGCTCAGCATATTTGGTTAATACCGTTCCGTATACAGGATTAATAATCTTGCTTTTCTGGATTTGATCATCAATTTGTTTCAGTTGAACATCAATACTTTTGAGCTCATTAACTACAGGCGCATTTTGAATCTCAACACTTTTAACTTGTTGTTTCACCACATCGATTTCTCCTTGTACATCATCTAACTGTTTTTGTGTTCCTGCATTATCTTTAATTAAATTTTCAATTCTAATTTTATTGGTGTTTGCTGTTTTTAGTTTGGCATTTAACACATTAATTTGTGATAACACGCCTTTTGATTTTGAGTTAATCACTGCTTTTGACACCTGTAATTGCTCACGCTTTAATGCTAACGGAATGGTATCGATATAACCTATAAATTGGTTTTTTTCAAGCACATCACCTTCATTGACATCAAACTGCATTAATTTTCCATTGTTTTCAGCAGAAATCGTTATTTCTGTAGCTTCAAAATTACCATAACCATCTGCTTTCACATTGGAATCATTGCAGGAAAAAAAACTTAGCACTATGATGCTTAATCCTAATATATATGTGTACGTTTTCATTTGTAAATATTTATTGTCCTTTAATAACATTGTAATTTGCTTTAGCGAGTTGCAACTCAATTTTATGTCTCATCAAGGTATTTTCATCTTCATATAAATTGGTGAGTTCTGTGATGTATGCAGACGATGTAATCATGCCATTTTTAAGTTGAGATTCTGCGGTTTGTAGGACCTCTTTTCTAAGGTTGATAATTTCAATATCTGAAGCGATATTAGCTTCAATTTTCTCAATGTTTTGTTGCTGTTGATTTAATTCTATGTTGGTATTCAGTTTAAAAATTTCGGTTTCATTATCCACAAGATCTTTATTTATTGCTATAGATTGACGTTGCTTTTTGTTAGAATTCCAATCAAATACATGCCAATTTAATTTAATACCAAGAGTATAAAATGATTGAAACGAATTGTCGAGTACATTAAGTCCTGGATTTCCATAGCCACCAGTAGCAAAACCGAGTAGTTTTGGTGAATTTTGTTTGGCTATTAAAGCTTCGCTATTTTCTATTTCTTCTTTTTTAAATTGAAATAAGTCTAGTTCTGGTCTATGTAATTCTTCATTTAATTGTATGTCTAAAAGCGGATTTTGAAAAAGGGTAGAAGCATCCAGCGATTGTCCTATAAGGCTAGAAAGCGTTTGAATAAGTGTCCTTGTATTGCTGTCTAATTCTTGAAATTTTTGATTGATTTTTAATAATTCGGCTTCTATAATTTTATCAGATGAAGGTAAAATCACACCATATTTTACTCCTGATTTTACTTCTTTTAGTTGCGCATTTAATTGTGCTTGTTTTGCTTTTAATAACACATCAGCTTCCTGTGACAATAAAATTGAAAAATACAATTGGTTGATTTGTTGTTTTAATTGATACAAACTGACTTCAACTTGTTTTTGTTTTGTTTTCAGCTGAGCAGATTTCATCTGTAATGAAGCATCCGTAAGTCCACCGTTATAAATGAGCTGATTGACAGACAGCGTTGCACGATATTGGTCGTTATTTAAAGGTTCAATAGCTGAATTAGGAATTGGAACTTCAATCACATCAGATTGATACGTTGCTTGTGCATCGAGATTAAATTGGGGTAATTTAGCACTAGAAATCGCATCGGCATCCAATTGATTCTGTGCTTCAAAAAGTTGAGACTGTTTGGCTAATGGATAATTTTGAGCAACTAAATTGTAACACTCTTCTAATGTGATGTGTTGTTGCGCTATACTTGGAAATGTTGTTAGCGCAATTATTAATAAGACGGTTAAGCGTTTCATTTTATGCGTTTTGTATTGAATTAATAATAAAACTGGCGACTTCGGTTTTACGAGCCTCTATCAGTTTTTTGTAGGCATCATTATCGGTGTCTGTAAATGCCATAATTAGTGGCTTAGCAACAAATGGAAAGATATTAAGGGCAAGAATATTGATGAATAGTTGTTCGGCACTTATGGGTTTAATAATACCTTTTTCAACTTCAAGATTAACTTGCTTCTTGAATTTTTTTAGATTCGGAAATCCTTTACTCTCCTTAAGTCCTAAAATAAAATTAGGATTTCTATTCAGTTCTTGAATGATAAAATTTGGCAAATAGGGATGCTTTATAATAAAGGATATATAATTAGACGTAAAGTTTTTTACTTTGTCCTCAATAGAAGAATCATCATTTAAAATGGCATTTAATTGAGGTGCGAGCAATGAGAATGCATTTTTAAATACAGCTTCAAAAAGCAGCTGCTTACTTCTGTAATAATAATGAAGCATGGCTTTGTTAATACCGGCTTTATCTGCTATTTCCTGCATTCGAGCACCATCCATTCCTTTAGTTTGAAACACATTTTTTGCAGCATCCAATATTTGTCCTTCTGTGTTTTCGTCTTTCGCTTTCTTCATTCTAACTATACGGTTTAACCATTTGGTTAACAAATGTACATTATATATTATTATGAAGAAATGATCTAGGTCATAAAATTTTGCCAAATACCATTAGAGGTTATGTTTATCTCTGTATCACGTAAAACAAATCCTTGTTAATATTAATCCACCAAATTCATCAATTCTAGAGTACAGTATAGTTATCTTAGCCAAAATTATTTTTTATATCCAAAATTCACGTGATATAATTCCAATAGACATATGCCTGATTCTCAAAATAAACTAGACCATTCTCCAATTATCTCTGCAGAAGATATAGATAAATGCATTTCAGTTTTAGAACAATTAGTAGCCGATACCAATCAGATATTCGATTTACCGGAAACCCAAAGGATAGCTGTATTTAAAGCAGCAGGAGCATTGACTAGACCAAATCGGGATGAGTTTCAACGTCGTAGAAAAGATGCCAAGAAAGCTGCGAAGCGTAAAATGATTGCTCGAGATAAGCACGCCAGAAAAACAACAGGAATTCGTTCTGCACGTGAGGCGGCATTATTTGTAGCACCAAAATTATTAGGTGAAGCGTCAATTCCGAAAGATACTTTAGAACTAGAATCACCTAGGAATTGCTACGTCTGCAAAACCGTCTATACCAAATTGCATCACTTTTATGATACCATGTGCACGGACTGTGGCGATTTAAATTATGCAAAACGTTTTCAAACTACCGATTTAAAAGGTCAAGTTGCTGTCATTACTGGTTCTAGATTAAAAATAGGCTATCATATTACGTTAATGCTACTGCGTTCTGGTGCGAGCGTTGTGGCAACTACACGTTTTCCTGCAGATTCTGCGATTAGGTTTTCAAAAGAAGATGATTATAAAGACTGGAGTGACCGTTTACATATTCACGGATTGGATTTACGTCATATCCCGAGTGTAGAAATTTTCTGTAATTATATAGAACAAAAATACGACCGATTAGATATTCTCATCAATAATGCTGCGCAAACAGTGAGACGACCTTCTGGCTTTTATGCCCATTTAATGCCAAATGAAAAACTACCCATAAACCAATTGCCAAAACTTGCGCAAAATTTATTAAAAGACCATGAAAGCTGTTTAGCAGAATTATCAAGTTTAAGTATTGGCCCTTCAAAAACAAGTAAAAATAATGTGTTGCCAGTCACTTGGCATGGACCAGAACCAGGTATTGGCTTGCGCAATTCAGCTGAATTATCGCAAATTCCATACAGTTTTGATAATTCGTTGCAAACAGCTGAAGTGTTTCCAGAAGGTGAATTAGATGCTGATTTACAACAAGTCGATTTACGAAAAACTAATAGCTGGCGATTAAAATTAGGCGAAATTGAAACTACAGAAATGGTAGAAGTACAGTTGGTAAATGCTGTTGCGCCTTTTGTATTGTGTAATCGATTGTCAAATGTAATGATGAAAGAAAACACAGGTAAAAAACATATTATCAATGTCACAGCAATGGAAGGGAAGTTCCATCGATTTAAAAAAGAAGATAGACATCCTCATACTAATATGGCAAAAGCAGCCTTAAATATGTTGACCCACACCTCTGCATCTACATTTGCAAAGTCAGGTATTTATATGAATGCAGTTGATACAGGGTGGGTAACGGATGAAGATCCTGCAGCATTATCTAAAAAGAAAGTCGCTATTCACGATTTTCAACCTCCATTAGACATTGTAGATGGTGCGGCAAGAGTCATGGATCCCTTAATTGACGGGATAAATACGGGCAAACATTGGTGCGGAAAATTTTTAAAAGATTATAAACCTATAGATTGGTAGTGATTATTAGATTTTTTGGCACTATCTTTGTCTCATACAATTTAATTATTAAATACATTATTATTATTATGAGTAAAGGAACAGTAAAATTTTTCAACGACGCTAAAGGATTTGGATTTATCACAGAAGAAGGCGTTGACAAAGATCACTTTGTACACATTTCAGGATTAATTGACGAAATTCGTGAAGGCGACCAAGTTGAATTTGATCTTCAAGAAGGAAACAAAGGATTAAACGCAGTAAACGTAAAAGTTATCTAATACATATACTTCAAGTTTTATCAAAAAGCCCATCATTTATGATGGGTTTTTTTCGTCATCATACATTTAACCTATTTCGTTTAGCCGCATTAAAATAAGATTGCTTATTAGAAATAAGTTGATGTGTTTGAAAAGTTATTTATCATTATTAAATAATTTTTGCTCTGATGAAATTATCATTCCAACAGTATTTTACACGTATTTTACCTTGATTTGTCCCATAATCTTAAATACGATGTCATGCTTAAAAAATTTCCTATTATCAAATGGATACTGATTAGTTTTACTAGTCTTATAATTTTTCTATTTGTTTTTGGTTGGTGGTTCATTAATTTATTGCCTAAACCAGATACAAATTTTGATGTTACAATTTCACAAGTCGCAGATATCCCTTATTTGTCTGAAAACCAGAAATCTTTTCGAGGAAAAATTCTTGCTGTTGTAACAAGTACAAATACTATGGGTAAAAGTGGGAAGGTAACTGGTTACGAGTTAACCGAATTAGCTCGCGCATATTATGTGTTTCAAGCCAATGGCTTTACTGTTGAAATCGCAAGTCCACTAGGAGGAAAAGCACCTGTGGTTTTAGATGATGATGATATGGGGATATTTGACTATGCGTTTTTGAATGATCAAATTGCTCAGAATAAAACAAGTCATACCATCCCATTAAATAAAATAGTTGCTAAAGATTATGAAGCCATCTTTTTCGTAGGAGGAAAAGGAGCCATGTTCGACTTTCCAGAAAATAAGGACATTCAAACTATCGTTAGTGAGCTTAATAAAGCTAATAAAGTCATAGGTGCCGTTTGTCATGGACCTGCAGCTCTAGTAAATGTAACAAAAGAAAATGGGCGTCCATTACTTGAAAACAAAACGGTAAGTAGCTTTACTAATGAAGAAGAACTCTTACTAATACCAGATGCTAAGACCGTATTTCCTTTTTTACTACAAGACAAATTATCAGAACAAGGTGCACGTTTTAATCAAGGAACAATGTATTTAGAACACATAAGTCATGATAAAAATTTGGTGACAGGGCAAAATCCATGGTCTACCTGGAAACTTGCGGAAACTATGGTAAAGCAATTGGGATTTACGCCAAAATATAGAGAGTTAACAGCAGAAGAGAACGCTGTAGAAGTCTTACAAGTATTTGAGACTCATGGTTCACAAAAAGCCAAGGAGGTAATTGATCAAATGAGTACTGATGAAAATAAACCAGTAGACAGAATACTTTTAGCAACACATAGTGTGATGGCTGTAATGAAAGGTGAACCAGGAAGGTTTATTTCTCTAGTTGGTTTAACTTCTTATGCTAAAGAAAAAGCAATAGATCATTAATGTACACTTATGTAGTTCGTTATCTTCAAATAGAAATCCTTAGCTTAGTAAAATAATATGAATTAATGGTTCACCAATTATCCTACAATTTAAATAAAACAAGCTCATGGATTTTTTAGAAATTCTTCTTATTATTCTAAGTAGCGCTGGACTATTACATGGAATTCTATTTGCATTTTACCTCTGTATATTTAAGAAGAAAAAAACATTGACTAATCTATTATTGGGATTAATTCTTGTTTTTATGGCTTTTAGGATTGGTAAATCCGTGATGCTAAATTTTGGAGATGGTTTGGAGCCCATTTTTATTTTTGCTGGTTTAGCTTTTTTACTGTTAATAGGACCCTTATTAAGGTGGTATGTTATCGGTATGACGCGTCCGAACTTTAATGTAACAAGTATCCATTATATTGAATTAATTCCATTTTTTTTGATTTTTATTGCAAGTCTTTTCGTCACTAAAGAGTGGTATGAAAGCAGTAAATTAGTTATCATTGTTTTTGCAAGTGGACTCATTTTTATTTACCTGCATTTAGCATTTTATATCACTATCTCTTGGTTAACTATGAAGCGGATAAGGAAAGCCCATCAAACAAGGCTTCTTACAAAATCGCAAAGATCCGTTTTAGATTGGCTACGATTTTTAATTATTGGTCTGGCTGTTATTTGGGCGTCATATGTACTAAATATTTTAGATGATGCGATACCTTATGTCGTTGGTCCAATGGCATATTCGTTAACCATTTATTTTCTAAGTTATAAAGCATTTCAATTAAAAGCAACCGATCTAAATGGAGATGTGTTTAAGGCGAATGAAAATCATGCTTTATTCAATGAAATAAGTCAATTAGTAGTCGATAAAAAATGGTACCTCGAATCAGATTTATCCCTTTCTAAGCTTAGTAAGATGGTTGGTAAAAGTACCCAACTAGTTTCATCGGTTATTAATGAACACGCAAGACAAAATTTTAATGATTTTATCAATTATTACCGAATTCAAGATGCGAAGGCAATGCTTTCAAGCCAAGAGAATAATAAATTCACCATTTCATCCATTGCATTCGATACTGGTTTTAGCAGTTTATCATCATTCAATAGTGCTTTCAAGAAATTTGCAGGTACAACACCATCGGCCTATAGAAAAGAACTTTCCATATCCTGATAATAATTTAGAGGTAATTCAATTTAAAAGCAGTAGTTTCGCACCGCAAAAAAAATGCCCTTATTATGAAGCGTATCAATGAGTATAAGAAATTGTTTGGAATTGAAAAAGACATTGATCTTAAGTTTCTGAAAAAAAGTTACCGAAATTTAGTTAAAGAATGGCATCCAGATAAATTCCAAAATGGAGATGCAATGCAAGAGGAGGCAGAACTCAATAGTCGAAGAATTATTGATGGTTATCATTTTTTGGTAAGTATGGCTCCAGAAACTAAAGCTAAAAACTTACCTGAATATACTGAGACCATCACCAATTCGGCTATCGTAGATTACCAACATAAAAGCTTATTGTTAGAAATTACGTTTACCGACGGCTCTACCTATGAATATTTTGGAGTTACTAAACAGGTGTTTCACAAGATGATTAATGCTGGAAATTTAAATCGTTATGCAAAACGCTCGATTTATCCAAAATATACGTATAGAAAATCTAAACGAACTCTGGAAGAGGCATAATAGTCGATGTAATACTGGATTCTTGAATAGTCATGAATCCAATAGAAAAGCGTCAAAACAAATACTTTACCATAACTTAGTAGTAGAGCCAGAATAATATGCACTCACTTGAAATAACTACTCGCAATTACACCAAGCCAGACCACCAATTGGCCAATAGCGTTCACATGTTTTCTTACAATTGATTTTCATACACTTAATATTAAGCGTATAACTACAAAAACCAAAACTACCGGTACAATTACAATCACCGCCAACGTCTTCGCAGGAACCGGAACAAGCTATATTGCTACAATTCCATTCTACGTAAGCTATGCAATCAATATCATCAAGTTCTGATGGTGCGATTGATATTTTTGAATTTGTAGGATGTTCAGAGCCTTCCATATCTCTAAAAACTAGTAAGTCATAACCATTGACCTTTAAGATACTCATGTTCATACGATCAATTTTTATATAAGCTTCTGATGCAGTGTCTTTAATAATGAATTCTTTTAAGCTATTCATTGATTCCCAGCCCAATTCAGTAAATTGTTCACGACGATCTACATTTATGACTTCCCAAGGTACTTCTCCCCAAACAACATTACCAGATAGTTGACCTATTTGCACTACACCGTTTTCTGGGTTGCGATAAATCTCTACAGCTTCTATATCTACGAGGTAACGTCCATAGTCGCAATTATTAAGGAACATTTGTGAACCTTTAAAATCGTTTACATGACTAATAAGTCGTCCATATTTGGCATTGGAATCTATAAACGTACTATCTTCCATAACATCGTTTTCAATTTGTACTGGATTTTTTTTATCAGTTGTACACGAAGATATTACGGTACAAATCATGATTACAGTGAGTGAGTAAAAGACACCGTGACGGATTAATTTTGAG
>Ga0316189_10001440_pt1 | contig 23599 bp, 24 predicted proteins | sample LowCovwburrow_MG_FD_204930 | JGI IMG/M metagenome (GOLD analysis project Ga0316189, IMG submission 204930) | Coastal sediment microbial communities from Maine, United States - Lowes Cove worm burrow | ecosystem: Environmental > Aquatic > Marine > Coastal > Sediment | place: USA: Maine... | reverse complement strand
GATGCGGTCTCTTTATTGGTTCAGTTTTTAGGTTCAGATCGCTCTGTAACCCGCGGAGAACTCGACAAACTTGCACTTTACATGGGCGCGGAAACTCAAGTCACCGAAGTCCATGTTCGGGCCGCCATCGGCGATAGTGCCGCAAATGATGTCGATGATGTGGTCTACGCAGCGGCTTTGGGCGATTTTGATAAACTAGAATCGTCAATTACGCGTGTTTTTGCGGATGGAACCAACCCGGTGCAGCTTATTCGCGCCTGTCAGCGCCATTTTCAGCGTCTTCACGTGGCGCGCGGTCAAATGTCGAAGGGCATGAATGCTTTTGAGGCCGTAAAATCCCTGCGCCCACCCGTCATGTTCATGCGCGCAGACGCTTTTAAAGTCCAGCTCAATTTGTGGTCTGAAGAAAAACTCACCCGCGCCTTTGATGTCTTGACCCAATGCGAAACCGATTGCAAAACAACGGGGCTTCCCGCTCAAGCCGTCACCGGGCGCGCCTTGTTGGCCATCGCACAGGCCGCAAAGGCCGGTCGCGGGGGCAAACGAGGCTAAAATTGTCTAATTCTCATCAGTCTTAAAATTAGTGTAGCAATATCAATGTATTACAATTACTATCACAAATAGTGCAAATAATATTGCATAGAATTACCTCGTCATATTTTAGATAGTAATTTATGGGTAACAAATTGCACTATATAACCCCATGATATCAACTGGTTAACAGTATTTTTCTTATATTTGCCTGTGATCATGGCATCTCAGCATTCAGTCTATGGCCTTACTGCTGAAAATTGACCCTTTTAAGAAATTCTTCATAACATACTGAAAATACGCAAAAAAACATTTTAAAGCCTCTTTTATTCAAAAATTCCGATTCATAACGCTCGTCGACAATCGTCCGTCGATCCCTTTCTTATAACGATTTAACAATGGCGTGGCTTAGCGGATTAAAACCTAAAATCGAGACCTATTTTCATTTTTGGATTTTCAGCTACAAAGGCAATTTAATCTCGAATTTTTGAACTGATGTTTCTCATACTAAATATAACCATCTCAAATATACCCACAATAACAAAGCTTTACAGTTGCAATATTTATTAGTGCAATACACATCTCTTAGGCAAACCTGTTGAGCCACCGCAATGTAATGCTAAGCCATCTCATTTGCACAAAACGTACAACCAGTGAATGTAATAAATTCAACGACTTAAAAAACTGCATTTGCAGTAGATGCCGTGCCGCGTGTATGGATCCGTTGCGCCACGATAATGATGCCCTGCAGAACAGCAAATAAGTCTTTGCAGACGCAATTTGGGTGGTTTTAGGTCAGGCGTGCCAGCACACCGTCAAGCTGTTCAAGGGAGTCATAGTGAATAACAACTTTGCCCTGCCCGCCTTGGTCTTGTATGTCCACCTTGAGGCCCAGCAAATTAGACAAGTCGCGCTCTAAGGCTAGGGTATCTGCGTCTTTGACAGTTTTTTCTTTGGACTTCGAAGACGCATCGTTCCCTGAATCTTGCCCCTCAACAGAGGCTTTCACCAGCTTTTCCGTTTGGCGAACATTGAGTCCTTTTTGGACCACTTGTTTCGCCAGCTTCAACGCATCTGCACAGCCGATCAGAGCACGGCCATGACCTGCGCTTAAATCTCCGCCATCGATCAATTTTTTCACGGACTCTGGCAAGGTGAGGAGCCGGAGCATATTCGCAACGTGTGGGCGGCTTTTGCCCAAGGCCGTCGCCAGGGCTTCTTGCGTGTGGTCAAATTCTTTCATCAAGCGCTGATAACCATCGGCTTCTTCCAAAGGAGACAGGTCTTGACGTTGAAGGTTTTCAATCAGCGCAACTTCCAGAGTTTCGCGATCATCGAAGTCCCGCACGATCACAGGGACTTCATGGATTTGTGCCAGCTGGGCGGCACGCCAGCGACGTTCTCCGGCAATGATTTCAAAGGTGCCGACGCGTTCGGCGAGGGGGCGCACCAACAACGGTTGCAGCACGCCTTTTTCCCGAATGGATTCCGAAAGACCGCGCAACTCCTCATCCCCAAAGGAATGGCGCGGCTGGTATTTGCCAGGTTTTAAGTAACCAATCGCCACCATCTTCGTAGTTTCATTTTGGTCCCCGCCGTCAGATGCGTTTGGAGTATCTTCGCCCAGCAAGGCCGACAGGCCCATGCCCAGTTTTTTTTCTGCCATTGTCATTTCCTAAATATCGAGCTTTTTCTTAAAGGCTCAAATGCCCTTCACGACGCAACACTTCCCCGGCCAAATGGAGGTAAGCTTGAGAGCCGGCACATTGCATGTCGTACATCAGCACAGGACGGCCATGGGACGGCGCCTCGGAAACCCGGACATTGCGGGGGATCACCGTGTTATAAACTTTATCGCCGAAATATTCGCGCACATCGTTCGAGACTTGTTCTGACAAGTTGTTGCGTTTGTCGAACATGGTCAGCACGATGCCTTGGATTTCCAAAATTGGGTTAAAGACTTTACGCACCCGTTCAATGGTCTGCATCAGGTGGCTTAAACCTTCTAGGGCGAAAAATTCACATTGCAACGGAACCAGTACGGCTTGACTGGCGATCAAGGCGTTCAAGGTCAAAAGACCCAAGGCCGGCGGACAATCAATTAAGACGTAATCGTAACCCCCTGCCCCGTCCCCAATCGCTTGTTTTAAACGATGTTCGCGTTCATCCATATCGACCAGTTCAAGTTCCGCCCCCGACAAATCCATACCCGCCGGCACCACATCAAGGCCGGGCACATTAGAATGTTGCACGACTTCACTTAGCAAGGCGCCGCCAATCATCATGCGGTAGGTGTCCATTTGACGTGAAAAACGATCAATGCCCAAACCCGTCGACGCGTTGCCTTGGGGATCAAGATCAATCACCAAGACCTTTTGTTTAACCGCGGCCAGCGCCGTGGCTAAATTAATTGCGGTTGTGGTTTTGCCCACGCCGCCCTTTTGATTGGCCACGGCAATAATGCGCGGGCCCTTAACGGGTTCTGGCAAGGTCATGTTTTGCGCCACTTCATTCCAATTTGGCATGATGCTTAAAATCTTTCGATATTTTGAAGCTCGAGAATGCGTCCTGCATCCTCTGTACAACTGGTGTGTTCAATAACGTCCATTTTCCAGCTTTTTTGGGCTCCGGTCAATTCCTCCATCCATCGTTTTCCCTTGGGAAACAGGCATATCCCTGTGGATAAGCGGTGTATATCCGCATAACCGATTAATTTGTCTAAATTGGCCAAGGCACGCGACGTGACAATGTCGGCCTGCAAAGGCTCAAGAGCTTCTATGCGGGCTGTATGAATTTGTGCGTTCGCCTCTGTCATGCGATTGACTTCACGCAAAAAGGCACATTTACGCTGATCGCTTTCCACAAGATGCATATCTACACCTTGGTCTTTCAACATAATCGCCAACACAAGCCCGGGAAATCCAGCGCCGCTGCCCAAATCTGCAACCCGCGAACCCACAGGAATTAAAGGCGCCAGTTGAGCGGAATCCAACATATGGCGCGACCAAAGATTGGGGATCGTGTCCGGGCCAACCAAATTGATCTTGGGCTGCCATTTTTTCAAAAGATCCGCATAAATTTGCAGCTTGCCCAAGACATCGTCTGAGACATGCGTTTGGGCCTGAAAGTCATTTGAAGTTGCTGGAACCGTCACGGCATAAGGTCTCTTTCGCATCTGGAATGTTTCACGTGAAACATTTTCGCTTATTTTTCTCGGCGCACATAGGCCAATAGTAAGGTCAGCGCCGATGGCGTCACCCCGGAAATCCGCGCCGCTTGCCCGAGTGTGGTTGGCTTTACGGTTTCGAACTTGCTGCGCATTTCGTTGCTAAGGCCTGAAATCTTATCATAGTCTAAGTCTTGGGCAATTCTAAGGCTTTCGTCCTTGCGAAAGGCGCGAACGTCCATTTCTTGGCGATCCAGATAGCCTGCGTATTGGGCTTCGATTTCGACCTGTTCACGGGCTTTTGGCGAAACGTCGAGTAGTTCGGGCCACAAATTTGCCAAGGACTCCCAAGTGATGTGTTCATAAGCCAACAATTGTTTGACGCTGCGCCGAATGCCATCTTGATTGAGCTTCAGGCCCTGTTTCCGCAAATCATTGGGGGTCGCGGTCAAGCGTTCCGCCAAGGCCATAGCCGCATTCACGTCTTTTTGGCGCTGGCTGAAAACCTTTTCACGCGCCCGCCCGACACAGCCTATGGACAGGCCGCGCGGCGTAAGGCGCAAATCAGCGTTGTCGGCCCGCAAGCGCAAGCGATATTCCGCGCGCGACGTAAACATGCGGTAGGGTTCTTGGGTTCCCAAGGTCACCAAATCATCAATCATAACGCCGATGAAGGCTTCGGATCGGTCGAGCACGAATGTCTCGGAACTCTGTTGGGCTTTAAGGGCTGCATTGATCCCAGCCATTAAGCCCTGAGCCGCAGCTTCTTCGTATCCGGTTGTGCCATTGATTTGGCCTGCAAAATAAAGGCCCCCTACTTTATGCGTTTCCAAGGTCGGTAAAAGTTCCCGGGGATCCACAAAATCATATTCGATCGCATAGCCCGGTTGAAGGATTTGACAATTTTCGAGGCCGGGGATGGTTTTAATCATCGCCTCTTGAATATCGCGGGGCAAAGACGTGGAGATGCCGTTGGGATACACGGTCGCATCATCATAGCCTTCGGGTTCCAAAAAGATCTGATGGCCCGAACGATCGGCAAAGCGCACCACTTTATCTTCGATGGACGGACAGTATCGCGGGCCTGTGCCTTCAATTTGACCTGAATACAAGGGCGCACGGTCTAAATTATCGGTGATCAATTTGTGCGTGGCGGGTGTCGTAGACGTGACACCGCACTGAATTTGGCGTTGCGCTAGGCTGGCATTCAAAAAAGAAAACGGCTCTGGCACGTCATCGCCGGGCTGCATTTTTAAACTGGCCCAATCAATGGTGTCCCCGTTCAGGCGTGGCGGCGTCCCTGTTTTCAAACGCCCTAAGTTGAAATTGAGGCGGCGCAGCGTGTAAGCCAAACCCACTGAGCGTGGATCGCCAAAACGTCCTGCCGGGAAGGTCTCGGTGCCCAAATGGATGAGCCCGCGCAAAAAAGTTCCGGTGGTCAAAACAACGGAACCAGCACGAATTGAGAGCCCGTCAGAAAGCTTAACCCCACTGGTTTTGCCGTTCTCATCAAGAACCACATCATCAACGCAAGCGGCTAATAAAGTAAGATTAGATTGTGTGCGCAGGCGGTTAATGACGGCTTTCTTATAAAGTTTGCGGTCCGCCTGACAGCGTGGACCCCGCACCGCCGGGCCTTTGGACCTGTTGAGCATACGAAATTGAATGCCGCCTTCGTCTGCGGCTTGTCCCATGATGCCATCAAGAGCGTCGACTTCTTTAACCAGTTGACCTTTGGCCAGTCCGCCAATGGCCGGATTACACGACATTTCCCCAATGGTGTCGATGCGGTGCGTGATCAAAACCGTATTCGCGCCCATCCGCGCCGCAGCCGCAGCAGCCTCGGTGCCCGCATGGCCGCCGCCGACAACGATCACGTCATATTCTTTAAGGGGTGGTGAAGTATTCATGACGAGAATTTAGGGAGCCGCTCCAAACAAGTCAAACCCCCAGTCTCTAAACCCTACAAAATGTTTCACGTGAAACATTGCGATTTCGAGACAGTGCCTGCCCTGCTTTACTTTCCGATACAGAAATCCCTGAAGATTACATCCAGCAAATCTTCGACATCCACGCGCCCGGTGATCCGTCCAAGTTCGCGCGCAGCCAAACGTAAGTCTTCGGCTTCAAATTCCGAACCCATATGTATGGCCTGATCGCGTGACAAAAAACGTTCGAGGGCCTGATCGCACCGTTGCAAGGCCTCGCGATGGCGCGCCCGTGTTGGGGCCGGACCTTCGGATTGGCTTTGACATTGTTCTTTAACGCGAACCGCCAGTTGATCCAGTAAAGCTTCTAACCCCGCCCCACTTTTAACGGACAGCGATAAAACCGGATATCCCTCCAGGCTGTCGGGAACCTGATCGCCCAACACATCGGCTTTATTAACGGCGACCAGGGTGTAGTCGTCTAAGAGCTTTAAGGTTTCGGCATCAAACAATGTGGGACTTGAGCCATCAAAAACAGCCAGCTTCAAATCCGCGCCATCGGCCCAAGCCCGCGCACGCCGGACGCCTTCTTGTTCGATTTCGTCTGTGCTGTTGCGCAGCCCTGCGGTGTCGGCCACCAACAAAGGATAGCCGCCAAGGTTCATATGGATTTCCACCACATCACGTGTTGTGCCGGCGATGTCAGAGACGATCACCGCTTCCCGCTGGGCCAAGACATTCATCAGCGAGGATTTGCCGGCATTAGGGGGGCCAATAATCGCCAAACGTATACCATTTCTTAGCCGTTCGCCGCGCCGCCCATCGGCCAGATGCGCGCGGATCGCACCATGGAGTTCGCGCACGCCATCGATAACTTGGTTATGAAGATCTTCGGGCAGCTCTTCGTCAGAAAAATCAAGTTCGGCCTCAAAGTGTGCCAAAGATCTCACCAAGCGATTTCGCCAATGGTCATAAAGCGCACCCAGCTCCCCTTCGGATTGGCGCTGGGCCTGTTTGCGTTGCGCCTCGGTTTCGGACTCAATCAAATCTGCCAAGCCTTCGACTTGGGTCAAATCAAGTTTGCCATTTTCAAAAGCCCGGCGCGTAAATTCACCCGGTTCGGCAAGGCGAAGACCCTGTAGGCTGGATAAGGCTTCTAAAACGCCCTCGATCACCGCAGGTCCGCCATGGATATGAAGCTCTGCAACGTCTTCCCCAGTGAAACTTTTGGGCGCCACAAACCACAACACCAGGGCATCATCCAAAACGTCACCCGATTGGGGGTGGAACAAGCGACACAGTTTTGCCGCCCGCGGTGTTGGAACGTCCTTTTGCATAAACTGAGAAAGCGCAAGCTTGGCCTTTTGTCCCGACACGCGCACAACGGCGACGCCTGCACGACCTTGCGCACTAGCGAGGGCATAAATCGTCTCAGACATGTCGCATTCCAATCATTAGCATGCTAATTATTCATCAGGGGCCAACATTAAGCGTTCGGCCCGGCCCCCTTCTAGAATATGCTTAGTCAATATTTCCTCAATATCATCAAGGGTTTGGGCATTATACCATGTCCCATCGGGATAAACGACAACGGCAGGTCCCAATTCGCAACGGTCTAAACACCCGGCTGAATTGATGCGCACATTTTTGAGGCCTAATTCCTTGGCCCGGACCTTCATATAATTGCGAAGCTTCACACCACCGCGGGCCGCACACGAGCCCCGCTTATGATCATCTGGGCGTTTGTTCGTACAACAAAACACATGGAGATCGAAATAGGATTGTTGTTCAGACACGTCAGCACCCATAATCAAAAGTGGTTAATAGATCATCTTGAACTTAAGGTGACTGGACACACCAACGCGACACCGCCAAGATATAAACAGAACTTAACACCTTTTGATCAGGCATACAAAATGAGCACCATGGAAACGCTGTGTATCAACAGTCCCGTCGGCAAGTTAACGCTGTTTGCCGAAAACGCAGAAATCACCGCCTTGTGTTGGGGGCACGGAGCTGAGGCGCCATTCACAACCACGTGCAAGGTTCTTCTATTGGCCGAAAAATTGCTGGCGGCCTATTTCAAGAGTGGACAAAGCAACTTTTCAGGGTTGGCGCTCGCCCCGCACGGCACCCCTTTTCAAAACCGGGTATGGCGCGAAATGTCGAAAATCAAATCGGGGAAAACCAAAAGCTACGGTCAGATCGCTAAGAGCTTAAAGTCTGGGCCTCGGGCCGTTGGCGGGGCTTGTGCGGCGAACCCCATTCCCCTTCTGATTCCCTGTCATCGTATTCTTAATGCGGATGGTAAAATCGGTCACTATTCAGGCGGCGAAGGACAAGCCACCAAAGCTTTCTTGCTGCGCTTAGAGGGTGCCATCGACTAGATCACAAAGCAGACAGGGTCATGAATGTCCCGATGATCAAAGCCATTCTCAGTCTGCCCGGCTCAGCCGTCACGTTCATGATCCTCAACACCTTTTATTTTAAGGTCTTTGAAGAACATCGACTTCGTGAACGCTATAAAAACTTATGAGGACGACGCGCACAATGTAAAACGGTGGGCTCCAAGACTGACGCCTTTTGAAGCCCACCGTTCGTTAACGCTTGTAAAGTGACCAAGGCCTTTAAACAAAAGCCCCGTATGCTTTAGGTGTTCATGGTATCGAAGAAGTCTGAGTTGTTTTTGGTTTGGCGCAATCTGTCCAAAAGGAATTCCATCGCATCGGTGACGCCCATTGGCATCAAAATACGGCGCAAGACCCACATTTTTGAAAGCGTTCCTTTGTCGACCAAAAGCTCTTCTTTACGTGTACCCGACTTAGTCACGTCAATGGCTGGGAAGATGCGCTTGTCAGACACTTTGCGATCCAAGATAATTTCAGAGTTACCCGTACCCTTAAATTCTTCAAAGATAACTTCATCCATGCGCGAGCCCGTATCGATCAGGGCCGTTGCAATAATGGTCATGGAACCGCCTTCCTCAACGTTGCGCGCCGCACCAAAGAACCGCTTTGGACGTTGCAGAGCATTGGCGTCCACACCCCCGGTGAGAACTTTGCCAGAACTTGGCACCACGGTGTTATAGGCCCGAGCCAAACGTGTGATGGAATCCAACAAAATGATCACGTCGCGTTTGTGTTCAACCAAACGCTTGGCTTTTTGGATCACCATTTCAGCAACTTGGACGTGGCGTGTTGCGGGTTCATCGAAGGTCGAACTCACGACTTCCCCACGAACAGAACGGGCCATGTCGGTGACTTCTTCGGGGCGCTCATCAATCAGCAACACAATCAAATAGCTTTCGGGATGGTTCGCAGCCAAAGAGTGCGCGATGTTTTGCAACATCACTGTTTTACCTGTACGCGGCGGAGCCACAACAAGAGCCCGTTGACCTTTACCAATCGGCGTAATCAAATCCATGATCCGCCCGGTTAAATCTTTGTGTTCGGGATCATCAATTTCCATCAACAGACGTTCGTCTGGATAAAGCGGCGTTAGGTTATCGAAGTTGGTACGATGTTTTACGGCACCGGGATCTTCGAAGTTAATGGTGTTCACTTTCATTAAAGCGAAATAACGTTCGCCTTCTTTGGGCGAGCGGATTTCACCTTCGACCGTATCACCCGTGCGCAGACCAAAGCGGCGGACCTGGTTCGGCGAAACATAAATATCATCGGGACCCGGAAGATAGTTCGATTGCGGAGATCGCAAGAAGCCAAAGCCGTCTTGTAAGACTTCCAAAACGCCCTCACCATAAATACTGGTGCCTTGTTCGGCAGAGCGTTTCAAAATGGCAAACATGATTTCTTGTTTGCGCAGGGAGCTGGCGTTTTCGATTTCTAACTCTTCTGCGGTGAGCAAAAGGTCGGCGGGTGTTTTAAGTTTTAATTCTTTGAGATTCATGGACGAACCTATGCCTTACTGTGAAATTCAAATACGGAAATGGCGGATGCCAAAGAGAAAAAAGTGAGATTTCTGCCGGGAATTTAAGGTGGTCTTTGAATTTAGGCAGAGAAAGCGTCTTTGAGAAAAAGCCGCTGTAGATGTTTATAACAATACCCATACCTTAAAAAAGGTATTTGTGTCCAGACTCTTTTAAAGGGCGCCAAGTCTATTGATCAAGTCTATTGATAGGGTTTCACAATCACAAAAATAACGATGGCAATCATCAATACGGTGGGAACTTCGTTAGCAATGCGAAAAAAGCTTTCGGGGCGTTCATTGCGATCGTGTTCAAAATCAAGGCGCCATTTCGCCATCATCAAATGCGAAAGCGTTAAAAGTACCACACAAGCCAACTTGGCATGTGCCCATCCTTCGGTCCAAAGTTCAAGTTCGACAAACATCCAAAGGCCAAAGCCCCAGCTTGCAAACATCGCTGGATACATAATGGCCCGAAGCAAACGACGCTCCATGGTTTTGAACGTTTCAGATTGGTTTGATCCAACTTGGGCTTGGCAATGATAAACAAACAAGCGCGGCAAATACAAAAGACCCGCCATCCAAGCAATCACTGAAATTGTGTGCAAGGCTTTAACCCATAAGTACCCGTCGCCGTCTAACATCGTATCGCTCCATAAATTGGTGTTCGAAGTTTACCCGAAAGATTTCTGAGGGCAAGCCCGGTCAGCACTTGCACACAACCTTTTATTTTGACCTTGAGCACAAATGGTAGTGTCCCCATCAAGGGCTAGACTGACAAGGTTGGATAGCCCCTTAATAAACTCAGGATGTGTCCCAACAGCTGGGATACGCACATATGTTTCAATGCCATTTTCTTCGGCTAGTTCTTTATATTCAATATCAAGTTCAACCAACGTCTCGGAATGTTCAGACACGAAGGCTAAGGGCAAAACAACCAAGGCTTTTTGATCAACACCCGCACGTTTAATCTCGTCTTCGGTCGCGGGACCAATCCATTCGAGCGGACCCACACGACTTTGATAACTGACCACCCAGTCTTCTAATTCATAACCTTGGTGCTTTAAGGCTTCGACAATTGCCTGAGCACCGTCTTCGACGTGATGAGGATACGGATCAGCTTTTTGATCAACGATCTTTTTGGGTAAACCGTGTGCTGAAAACAAAACCCGGACCGGCGATCCACTGGCTTTGGCCTGTTCAACACCTGATTTTAAAAGTTCAGCTTGGGCCCCGACAAACCCACGTTCCGTTGGATAACAACAAATCCGTTTTGTTGGCACGATCAACTCAGACCGCTTGGCCGTTTTATCCCAATCTAAAAATGAGCTTTCGGTCGTCGTGGTCGAAAATTGAGGATAAAGCGGCAACAAAACAATTTCATCGGGATTAAAGGCCTGAACATCTTTGGCCGTTTGTTCACTAAACGGATGCCAATAGCGCATGGAAATGAAAACCTGAACGTCTTGGTCTTCATATTTATCGTTGAGGCTGTCTTGAAGGGCTTTGGCCTGGGCTTTGGTCAATTCAAGAATAGGCGACTTTCCACCCATATGATTGTAAATCTCTTGAGCAAAGGGCGTGCGCTTTGTCGAGATATACTTCGCCAGCAACCATCGGATCGGTTGTGGGGCACCAATAATGGCCTTGTCAGAAAAAAGATTAAACAGAAACGGCTGTACGGCGTCAGGCCCGTCGGGACCCCCAAGATTAAAAAGAACAACAGCCAACCGTTTCATGTTTTAAGCTTTTCCGCGAACAACGTCGATCAAACGCGCGACATGTTCGGGAGGCGTTTGCGGAACGATGCCGTGGCCCATATTAAACACAAAAGGACCGTCACCCAGAACGTCAACAATCCGGCGGGCTTCGCGATCCATTTCGTCGCCGCCAGCGACAACCAGCAAGTTATCCAAGTTACCTTGAACGCAAACATGTTTTTGCAAGTGATCACGTGCCCATTCAAGCGGCACCGTATGATCAAGGCCGACCGCATCGACTTTGGTTTCAATCACATATTTTTCGTAAAGTTGACCAGCACCGCGGGGAAAACCAATGATCGGCGTATTGGGATGAACGGCTTTTACATTTTCGACAATGCGGGCCATAGGTTCAATACACCATTTGGCAAATTGTGTTTCGCTCAACACACCCGCCCAACTGTCAAAAACTTGAAGGGCTTCGGCACCTTGGTTCACCTGTTCGATCAAATAAGCCGATGTATTGTCGACCAGCATGTCCATCAAAGCTTGGAAAAACTGTGTGTCTTGATAAGCGATGGAACGGATTTCTTCATAAATTTTAGAGCCCTTGCCTTCGACCATATAGGTCGCAACGGTCCAAGGTGCGCCGGCAAAACCAATCAAGGCCGTGGTGTCTGGAATCTCATTAGACAATCGATTGACCGTTTGAAACACCGGATCTAAATGCTTCATGAAGTTATCGGCACTGAGCGTGCTTTCCAACTGGGCCATATTTTTAATGGGTTCAAGTTGCGGACCGGAACCGGGAACAAATTCGACCTTTTGGCCCAAGGCGTCTGGAACCACCAAAATGTCTGAAAACAAAATCGCGGCATCAAATCCATAGCGACGCAAAGGCTGGAGCGTGACTTCAACGGCAAGATCTGGCGTATAGCAAAAATGCAGAAAGTTTTTCGCTGTGGAGCGAACTTTCATATACTCTGGAAGATATCGACCAGCTTGGCGCATCAACCAAATGGGAGGTGTCGCTTGCGTTTCGCCTTTGAGAGCTTGAAGAAAGGTTTTGGTCACGTTCATTTTTCCTATTGAATTGATCCGTTGTCTGGAATGCTTTTACCCGATTTCGCCTCTAAACAAACTATATTTATTTAAAAATATAAAGGGTTGTTGTTGTTATAGTACGGGGGATATCGGGGATTACTTTTCGTTTGGACTTGTCCCGGCCTTCATACACAGGTTGGTATAAACCTTAAACAAGGTGTTGAAAGCCTATGGTTAACAAATGATTAAGACTGCATTTTGAGGGCTTTAGAGATTTGAAGTTGCTTGTGGATATCGGGGAGAATGTTTGTAAAATAGATTTTTATGAGAGATGCCCGACCTTTGTGGAGAATGTTGTACACTGGGGATGAGCAATGACATAACTAACCTGTTATCCATAGGGTAAGTCTGGTTGATCAAAGTTATCCTTATTTATTCACATTTTATACCGTTCTTAAATGATCGGCATATGGACCAAAAATGACGTCGATTATATTACATAAAATTTCAGATGCGACGGGCCAGACCTTAGATGTGGTGTCTCGAGCCTGTATGGCACAGTTTTCTGATGTGAAGGTAAAAGAGAAACGTTGGACGATGGTGCGCAATAAAGAGCTCGTTCATGAGGCCTTAGAAGGCATAAAAAATGCTCCGGGTTTTGTGATCTTTACCGTGGTCGATGATGAACTCAGCGAACAATTGGTGTTGGGCTGTAAAAAATTAAAGGTGCCTTGTATTGATCTTTTAAACCCGGTGTTGTCGCAAATGGGCAATTACTTAGGCTTGGTTCGAGATTCACGCCCGGGATCGCAACATGTCATGGATGCGGATTATTATTCTAAAATAGATGCTTTGCATTATGTTCTGGCTCATGATGAAGGTCAGTCCTTAAAGGACATTGATGAGGCCGATATCGTTTTGGTCGGCGTGTCGAGAACGACGAAAACACCCACCAGTATTTATTTGGCCAATCGGGGCTATAAAACTGCGAACGTACCTTATGTGCCCGGTATGAAGTTGCCCACTGAACTGGTCAATGCGTCGAGACCCCTCATCATCGGCATGACAAAAGACCCCGAACGCTTGGTCCATATCCGATTACAACGCATGGAAATGCAAGGCCATAGCGAAGAAAGCGATTACACAGATCTTGACGCTGTCGCCGAAGAAATTATGGAATCAAGAACAGTCTGTGAAACGCACAATTGGCCAATGTTGGATGTCACGAAAAAATCTGTCGAAGAAACCGCCGACACCATTATTCAAATGCTCAACAATCGTCTTGATGGGGTGGCCTAAGAAATGACTGTAACAGAGTCCACGCAAACCTTAATCCGCGCGGGGGTTATGGGTTGGCCTATCGGTCATTCTTTATCGCCGCGCGTTCATGGTTTTTGGTTACGTGAATTGGGAATACAGGGTGAATACATGCGTATTCCTGTAGAACCTGAAAACTTTGCAGCAAAACTTAAATCTCTTAAAGACGAAGGTTTTGCTGGTGGTAATGTTACGGTCCCCCATAAAGAAGCCGCCCTTGCAAATGTTGATGAAGTCGATCCGTTGGCTGGGCGTATCGGTGCGGTAAACACAATCGTTGTCCGTGAAGATGGATCGTTGTTTGGCACCAACACCGATGGTTTTGGGTTTATGGAAAATCTACGCCAAGGCTTTCAAGGCTTTGATGCTGCGAAAGGTCCCGCCGTTGTGTTGGGGGCAGGCGGTGCGGCGCGCGCGATTATTGTCAGCCTGTTAGATGCAGGGGCCCCCGAAGTGCGCTTGCTCAACAGAACGCAAGACCGTGCCGAACACTTGGCAAAGGAATTGGGCGGATCATCGATCAGCGTTGAAGATTGGCAAGATCGAGATGTTCAGTTAAGCGAAGCCGCTCTTTTGGTCAACACCACCACGTTGGGAATGCAAGGCCAGCATGCCTTAGATTTGGATTTAAGGGCCCTGCCCGAAGAGGCTTTGGTCAACGATATTGTCTATGCACCCTTGAAAACGGATCTTTTAGAACGCGCGGCTGCGCGGGGAAATCCGGTGGTGGATGGCTTGGGCATGTTGCTCCATCAAGCCCGCCCTGGATTCAAGGCCTGGTTCGGTCAGATGCCGGACGTCACGGATGAATTACGAGCTTATGTCTTGGCGGGAACGAGCTGATGTATGTTTTAGGTTTGACCGGATCAATTGCCATGGGCAAAAGCTGGGCGGCAAAATGCTTCCATCATTTTGGCGTGCCCATTCATGACTCCGATGCTTGTGTTCATCGTTTATTGGTGCCGGGTGGAAAGGCCACCGCTGAAATTTTAAGTGCTTTTCCGGGTGTCGAAGATAATCGCGGTGGTGTCGATCGCTTGAAATTATCAGAAAGTGTTTTTGGTCATGATGCCGAACTGGCCTTGTTGGAACATATTCTTCACCCCATGGTGTTTGAGTCGCAATACAGATTTTTGGCGGCGCAGGCGCGCGCTCGAAAACGCGTGGTGCTTTTGGATATCCCCCTGTTGTTTGAAACCGGCGCGCAAAAACGCGTGGATGGTGTTGTTGTGGCCTCGGCTCCGGTCGATTTACAATATGCTCGGGCGTTAAGACGCCCCGGCATGTCCCTTGAAAAACTGCATGCCATTATGGATCGACAAGTGCCCGATGCTTTAAAGTGTATGGGGGCTGATTTTGTTGTTAAAACGGGGGCGACCAAGGGTTCTAGCTTGCAGCAAGTGAAAAAGGTCATCGATACGGTTGGGCAAAAACCGGGGAAAGTTTGGGGGCCTGGTTGGCTTCGAACCAAAAATTTTAAAGGTTAAATGAATATGCGTGAAATTTCACTCGATACGGAAACAACGGGCTTAAACCCCAAAGGTGGAGACCGCGTGGTCGAAATTGGCTGTGTCGAAATGATCAATCACATTGCGACGGATAATGTGTTTCATGTTTACATCAACCCCCAACGCGACATGCCAGCCGGGGCCTTTAAGGTCCACGGCCTGTCGGAAGAATTTTTACGCGGACACGATGTGTTTGCCAAGATTGCCGATGACTTTTTAGAGTTTATTGGCGATGATCCGCTGATCATTCACAACGCGCAATTTGATATCGGATTTTTAAACGCGGAATTAGATCGTTTGGGCAAGCCGCCCTTGGAAATGTCGAGAACCATCGACACGGTGCCCATGGCACGCAAAAAGTTTCCCGGCGCACAAGCCAACCTTGACGCCCTGTGCCGACGTTTTGGCATCGACAACTCAAATCGACAATTACACGGCGCTCTTTTAGATGCCGAACTGTTGGCCGAAGTGTATTTGGAATTGAACGGCGGTCGGCAAACGGGCCTTGGGTTGGGTGAAGATTTAGAAGTTGATGGCCTTGATGCAGAAGACAACGCTGCCCCACAGATTGAAACACAAACCAAACGCGAAGCGCGTGTTTTCACACCAACAGCGCAAGAATTAGAACGGCACGAAGCTTTTTTAAACGAACTCAGCGATCCGATCTGGAAACTTTAAACAAAAAAAGCGCCTCCCCAAGGAAGACGCTTTTCTTGAATTAAGGGCTGAAAGGTTTAGTTCAGCTCTTCTTTTTTCTCGGCAATTGCATCTTCAACTTCGGCACTCGCGGCCTCGGCTTGTCGTTGCATGTTAGCTTGATACATACCTGCAAAATCGATGGGCTGAAGGAACAAAGGCACGAACCCGCCATCGCGCGTGGTGTCAGAAATGATGTTACGGGCGTATGGGAACAACATCCGTGGACATTCAATCAGCAAAATCGCGCCTAAATGTTCTTCGGGAACGTTCAGCGTAAAGACGCCGGCGTATTGCAATTCGATAATGAAACCGACTTGATCACCAACTTTGAGTTCAGCCTTAACGTCTAAAAGAACCTCGTACATTTTGAGGCCATCTTCGTTTGGAACTTCGGAAGCATTAACGTCGACGTTGACATTGACGTCGGGCTGCACACCTTGCAAAGCTTGCAAAATCGCAGGCGAATTTGGTGATTCAAAAGACAGGTCTTTAATATATTGACCATTAACGGTGAGGGGCGGAAGCTGTTGTTCTTGTTCGGCGCCATTATCGGGTTTGTCGTTCATCAATTGATCCTTTTGAATATCTAAGTGGAGTTGAGAGCTTCGCTATCATGAATTTAAACTTTAGTCCAATTTGTTCTTGTCGTCGGGCAAGGTCTTATCAGATGTTGAAGGCGTTACATCTTGCCAATCCCCATCAATAATATCGCCGGGTTCTGTGGGCGTGTTGGCAGGACCCGAATGTCCAGTGTGGCTGGGGTGGGCGTGTTGAAATTGAATACGCCGCCCCAAATAGCCTCGCAATGTAGAGCGAAAAAGCGGCACAAATAATAAAAATCCGACGCTATCGGTAAAAAATCCGGGTGTGAGCAACAAAGCCCCAGCGGCCAAAAGACAAAACCCATCAAATACAGGAGCCATTGGCGGCTCGCCCGCATTAAGGCTATTTTGTAAACGATTCAAGGCACTTAGACCCTGATGACGTAATAAAGCGGTGCCCGCTATCGCTGTGACCACGACCACGAAAATGGTCGGCCACATGCCAATTAAACCGCCGACTTCGATAAATAAACCGATTTCGATCAGCGGTATGGCGATAAACGCAATGAGAACGATCAGTCCCATAATGGTCCTTATAACTTGCCCTTAGGGTTCCTTAGGCTTATCTAATACCAAGGGTTACGGTGCGTGACCATAGCCAAACTTGAAACAACGGACATCAGTATGCAAATTTTCGACATTATTCTTATGGCTTTAATCGTTATTTTCTTGGTTTTGCGCTTGCGCGGCGCCTTGGGAAGTCGCGATGGTTTTGATGGTAAAGGTCAAGACGAAGGCTTTAAAGGCAATCGTTCTGAACGCGCGCAAAACACCGATGATGATAATGTTGTACAAATGCCCGGTGCCCGCCTTCCCGGCCCAGATGACAATGGCTTTGAAGTTGCAGAAAACGTTAAAGAAGACACCCAGTTTGAAGGTACGCTTGGCGAAGGTGTAGAGGCCATTCGCGAAGCCGATCAAACTTTCCGTGTTGATGAATTTATCCAAGGCGCACACTACGCTTTTGAAATGATTTTGGACGCGTATGCAGCGGGCGACGTTAAAACCTTGAAACCCTTGTTGAGCCCTGAAGTCTACAGCGGTTTTGCAGGGGCCATCGAAGATCGCGAAACCCGCGGTCAAATTTTACAAGAAACATTGGTCGGCATCAGCAACGCTGAATTGGTCGAAGCTTATATGGACGGACGTGACGCTCACGTCACCGTGAAATTTGTGTCCGAACAGATCAGTGCTTTGTTGGACAGCGAGGGTGCGGTGATCGAAGGCGATCCGACGAAGGTTATGAATGCAACAGACTTTTGGACCTTTGCCCGTACCACAAAATCCAAAAATCCAAATTGGACGCTGGTTGGCACTGGCGCATTGTCTTAAATTTCTTAAAAGAGGGCTGATTTATGAGGGCTGCGCTGTTTCCAATATTGGGTTTAGTGCTGTTGTTGAATGCGTGTGCAAAGCCCCCCGCCCCGTCTGCCCCCAAACCGACGCTTAAAAAACCCGTGCCCAGCAAAGCCGATGTCCGCATGCGGACCTTTGCGGGTTTAGAAGGTTGGGGTGATGATCAACACGGTTTTGCTTTAAAAGCGTTTCAAAAATCATGTGCCAAATTGATGACCTTGCCCGAAGGTCGGTCGTTGGCCGTAAACGGTGCGGTGCCCAGCGGTAAAGTCAAAGATTGGAAACAGGTGTGCGGGGCGGCGGCGAGCCTTTCGACCCAAGACCATGCGACAGCCAAACACTTTTTTGAAACGTGGTTTGTGCCTTATGAAGTTTCCGACCCCTCTGCCAAAGAAGGTTTGTTTACGGGGTATTATGAACCCGAACTCAATGGGTCTTGGCAACAGGGCGGCGTGTATCAAACCCCGCTGCTGTCTCGCCCCGATGATTTGGTCAGTATTAATTTAGGCACATTTGATAAAGACCTTGGCGGCAATACCATTTGGGGCCGGGTGATGGACGGGCGGTTACGGCCTTATCCTAAACGCCTTGCGATTGAAAATGGTGACCTTGGTGATTTGGCTCAGCCGATTATGTGGGTGGATTCAGCCGTTGATGCTTTCTTCTTACATATCCAAGGCTCAGGCCAGGTGAAAATGAAAAACGGTCAGATCACCCGCGTTGGCTTTGCCGGAAAAAATGGCCAAACGTATAAATCCGTGGGTCGTATTTTGATCGACAGTGGGGAAATCCCCGCAAACCGTTTGACCATGGATGCCATTCGCAACTGGGTGGATACGCGTCCGATTGAAGGCCCTAAACTTCTGCAAAAAAATCCCAGCTATGTTTTCTTTCGCGTGTTAACGGGTGATGGTCCGATTGGTGCGCAAGGTGTGGCCTTAACACCGGGCCGATCGTTGGCGATTGATCGCCGGTTCGTGTCTTTGGGTGTTCCCTTGTGGTTGCAAACGCGAGACCCCTTAAATGTGAACACACCGTTGCATCGTTTGATGGTGGCACAAGACACGGGCGGTGCGATCAAAGGTGTGGTGCGCGGCGATATCTTTTTTGGGGCCGGAGAACGCGCCACCAAACGGGCCGGAAATATGAAACGTCCCGGTCGTTATTTCATTTTGTTGCCCCATACCGTTTCCCCGCTGAGTTAAGGCGATCGCGTTTTATGACCAAAACCCCTGCCCCAAAAATCGGCTTGTTCATCACCTGCATGGTGGATTTAATGCGCCCGTCTGTGGGCTTTGCCGCTTTGCGTTTATTGGACCGTGCAGGGGCCCAAGTGGTGGTGCCCGACAAACAAACGTGTTGTGGTCAGCCTGCTTTTAATTCCGGTGATTTTAAAGATGCGATTCACATAGCTAAAGACGTGATCGAAGCCTTTGAAAACTTCGATCATGTGATTGCACCGTCCGGTTCGTGCACAGGTATGATCCGCAAACATTATCCAGATTTATTAAAAGACGAACAAGACTGGGCGACGCGCGCCGATAAATTGGCTGTAAAAACATTTGAGTTAACCGAATATCTTGCCGAACATTTAGACTTGGCCCAATCGCTGGGGTCCTTTGATCACACCGTGACCTATCACGACAGCTGTACATCTAGGCGAGAATTGGGCGTGGTGGATCAGCCTCGAAAATTAATGGCGGCGATGGACGGCCTAGACATCAAAGAACTTGGTGACACCGAAACTTGTTGTGGGTTCGGCGGTTTGTTTTCGGTGAAGTTTCAAGAGGTCTCCAACGCCATTACAAAAACCAAAACCGAATTGGTCCAAGACACAGGGGCCGATGTTTTAACGGGTGCGGATTTGGGTTGCTTGGTGAAACAAGCGGGACAGCTGAAAAAAGCCGGATCGAAAGTGCGGGTCTTTCATATCGCGGAAATCTTGGCTGGCATGGCATCGGGCGATGGTATTTCATGAGCACTTTCACCCAGGATAATCCCAAATGCCATGACTTTTTAAAGGGGGCTAAAAAAGCACTTGATGATGATCGTCTGCAAGCACAATTGGCGCGATCTTTAAAAGACGGCTTTCAAAAAAAACGTTTAAAGGGCATGTCGCGTCTGCCCGAATACGAACAATTGCGTGATCGGGCCAAGGCCATAAAAGCCCATACGCTGGACAACCTAGACCGTTATCTCGAACAGTTTGAAGCCCAAGTGATGAAAGCGGGCGGCCACGTGCATTGGGCGCGCGACGATGATGAGGCCGCGAAAATCATTATTGATATTTGCAAGTCGGTTGGGGCCAAAACGGTGACCAAGGGTAAGTCCATGATTACCGAAGAAATTGGTTTGAATGCACACTTTCGCGCGAACGGTATCGAGCCTGTGGAAACGGATTTGGGGGAATACATTATCCAGCTGCGTGATGAGCCGCCCAGTCACATCATCGCCCCGGCGTTTCATATTTCCAAAGAACAAGTCGCCGACACCTTTCGCGAACATCACAAAGACCAAATCGAAGATCGTGATTTGTCACAGCCCACAACCTTGGTGCATGAGGCGCGCGAAGAATTGCGTCAGAAATTTTTAAAGGCTGATGTCGGCATTACCGGGTCCAATGTCTTGGTGGCCGAAACGGGAACCGGGCTGATCGTCACCAACGAAGGCAATGGCGATTTAACGCAAAGTTTGCCGCCCGTTCATATTGCGGTGAGCTCCATTGAAAAAGTGGTGCCCACGCTAGAGGATGCCGACACGATTTTACGGCTGTTGGCGCGCACCGCGACGGGTCAGGAAATGAGCGTCTATACGACCTTTTTTACAGGTCCCAAACGCGACAAAGATTTAGACGGTCCCGAACAATTTCATATGGTGGTGTTGGACAATCGTCGCTCCGATCTTTTGGGCGGCCCCCTTCACGATGTGCTCAGCTGTATACGCTGTGGCGCGTGTATCAATCATTGCCCGATATATGGAAAAGTCAGTGGGCATGCCTATGGCTGGGTGTATCCCGGTCCCATTGGTTCGATTTTAACACCGCATTTTGTCGGCGTAGACGAAGCCCATCTTTTACCAAACGCGTGCACCATGTGCGGACGGTGTGAAGACGTCTGCCCGGTGCGTATCCCCTTGCCAAAATTGTTGCGCACGTGGCGAGGGCGCGCGTTTGACGCAGGCCATCCGGGCGGGTTACAGCGTTTGGGTCTAAGGGTTTGGGCATGGTTTGCGAAACGTCCAAGTTTTTATCGCCTGCTCGTGCGCCCCATGGTGATGGTGTTGGGCTGGATGGGCTCATCACGCCCCTATGATTTGCCGGCCCCCCAAGGCTCAACTTTTATGGATCGCTATAAGCGGGGTGAACGATGAGTTCGGCGCGCACAGAAATTCTCACGCGCCTGAAGACGGCCTTGAAATCAACCGCTCGCCAAACCGAGCCCCCTTTGATTCCGGCGCGCGGTCTTGTCAAAGGCCAAGCCTGTATCGATGCCTTTGTGGAGGAAGCCATTTATGGGTTGGCCGAGGTGGTGCGTTTAAAAGTCGTCACCGAAATTCCTAAAGCCCTGACGAAAATTTTAAACGATGCCGAGACAACAAAGTTAAAAGCGGCCCCCCATGCAGACCTGCAAAGCCTAGATTGGTCCGGCGTGGATGTTGAGTTTGGTCGCGGCGAAGCCGATGATTTGGTGGCCCTGTCCGTGGCCTTTGCGGGTGTCGCCGAAACGGGCACCTTGGTGATGAGATCTGGCGTGGATGCGCCAACCACGTTGAATTTTTTGCCCGATGTCCATGTGGTGGTGATGTATGCGGGTGATATCGAAGGCAATTACGAAGCCGTTTGGCAGCGTTTGAAAACTGAAAATAAGATGTTGCCGCGCACGGTGAATTGGATCACCGGGCCTTCGCGCACAGCAGATATTGAACAAACCATGTTATTGGGCGCGCATGGTCCTCGAAAATTGGTTATCCTATTGATCAATGAAAAAGCTTAAACCAAAACGCTCCAAGAAAAAGATCGAGACGCCCATCGAGGATGCGGCGTTGTGGTCGGCTGTGGCTGAAACGGTGGAACCTTTAAAAGATCGCGATGTGCCACCCCAAACAACGGGCGCCATGCCCCCGCCGGTGCAGCGCAAAATTTCCCTTCCCGTTTCGCGCCCCGAATATAAACCCCCCGCACAGTTGCCCGACTTGGCTCATGGCGATCAGCCGGGCTTGGACAAATCGACGGCCAAACGTTTGCGGCGGGGCAAGGTGCAAATCGAAGCGCGCCTTGATCTGCACGGCATGACCCAAAACGAAGCCCGCCCCGCGTTGGCGGACTTTATTGACCGGGCTTGGTATTCGGGCAAACGTGAAGTGTTAGTGATTACGGGCAAAGGCACGCGCGCCGATGGTTCGGTGGGTGTGTTGCGTGAAGCAGTCCCGCGTTGGTTAAATGATTCAGAAAACAGAAACCGTATCACCGCCTTTACTCATGCGGCCGCCAAAGACGGTGGCGCAGGCGCCTTGTACGTGCGCATCAAAAAACGCAGCACGACTTAAAAAAAGGGCCGCACCTGATATTGGCACGGCCCTTTATCTCTAATTTTAAAAACGCTTTAGTTCCAAGGTTCCATCATCAACCGATTGTTCATCGGTTGAGCCGGGCGAGCGTTGTTGCCAATGGCTTTGTGCATGGCGTCGATTTGCGCTTTTGACGCTGTGTCTGGCTTTTTCAATACAAACCAGTTTACGCCTTCGGAACATGGTGGCGTGGTGAGTGAACCCATGTAACGGTAAAAACCGGAAATGGCGGGCAGAAGTTCGGAAGGATCAATATTCACGCCTTTTTTCATGGCGTCTGTTTTTGTGGTGGGCAAGTGATCAAAAACGGCTTGCAGGGCGGTGTTGGTTTCACCTTCGGTATAAAAAACACCGATCACGGCCAAAGCTCCGTCGGAAGCTTGGTGAACAAAATGGGCCTCCATGGGGGCCGGTTTGCCGTTTGTGACGTGTTCGGATGGGGTGTGAAAGTGAATTTGCAGCAATTTATAGGCTTTGCCGTGGCTGATCATGGTGGACCCATCGCCAACATTGAATTGAACGGTGTGACCGTTGTGCAAGATTTCAAGCTCGACGGCTTTGTAGTTGGTTTTGACAGAAACCGTATCCCACATGTTGCCAGCATTCAGATCAATCGGGGACTGCATCTTGCCCGCGGAACACGCATGATAATCCGCAGACAGTGTGCCCCAGTTATCAGGCCCTTCGTGTCCAGAATATCCCCAGTGCGCCTTTTGCCCGCCCGCAGCTAAGGCAGAACCACAAAAGGCAACGGCGGAAATAGCGACGGCACTCAAAATTTTGGTGGCCTTCATGATGATGTCCTCATTTTGTCTGAATGGATAAAACTTTATAGGTTCAGTATGCATATTCAAATCGCTTCGAAAAGAACCAAATGGATAATCTTTACGTTTGGCTAAGTGATCGCATGGCAAAATCGCATTTATGACACCGTTTGGTAACAAAATGCGCCAATTGCGCGCTCAAAAAGGCGCGACACAAAAAGAGATGGCTTTGTCTCTTGGGGTGTCGGCGGCCTATTTGTCGGCGTTGGAACACGGCAATCGGGGTCGCCCCGGACCGGGGTTGATCATGCAAATTTGTGAATATTTTGAACTGATTTGGGATCAGGCCGATGATGTGAAACGCTTGGCCTTGTTATCGCATCCGCGCGTGACGGTGGACACTTCGGGCTTAAGCCCAAAAGCAACGGAACTGGCGAACGAATTGGCGGGGTCGATTTCTCAGTTGGATGATCCAACGCTGGACTGGATTTTGG
>Ga0316189_10001439_pt1 | contig 23611 bp, 18 predicted proteins | sample LowCovwburrow_MG_FD_204930 | JGI IMG/M metagenome (GOLD analysis project Ga0316189, IMG submission 204930) | Coastal sediment microbial communities from Maine, United States - Lowes Cove worm burrow | ecosystem: Environmental > Aquatic > Marine > Coastal > Sediment | place: USA: Maine... | reverse complement strand
ACTTGGTGCCAGTTGCATAGGCAGCAACAGCACTACCGTTTTCCATCTCACGATTGTAAGAATACCAACCCATTGCATTGAGATTACCATTGAAGCCACCAAGTATTTCGATATCAGAATCATCAAACCCAATTGGGTTGGCATAGGCCTTAGTGGTGCCCGCCCTCGCAGCATATTCCCACTCCGCCTCGGTGGGCAAGCGATAGCCTGTGCAATTCACATTCTGCGTTACCTCGGCAATGGTTAATGTGCTACCGGCTATTCCCGAAACACCGGAAAGGGCATAACACGCACTTTTGCTTTCAATAAACGATAAACGATTCGCGAAAAACACCGCGTCATACCATGTAACCCGCTCAACTGGGTAAGTATTGTCACCCGGGTGGCTGGAGGAAGGATTGACCCCTAGCGCAGATTCCACGATCACATCGTTCCACTGTGCGTTAGTCACCTCCGTGGTTTGCATTCTAAAAGCCTTGCTCAAGGTAACCGTGTGTTCCACTTCATCGCCATCTCTGCCTGGCTCGCCCGACGGGCTGCCCATGGTGAAGCTACCCGCTGGCAGTTCATTAAACTGCATACCTATGCTATTGGTAACGGTGGTGGCCATCGGGTGTGAAATAGCGGGAATGTCATCGCCGGCCATGGGTATCACCACTACACTTTTGTGAGCCAACACCGTTTGGCTTAACAGTAAAGCAACAATGGCCAGCAAGCTTGCTTGAATATTAATTTTTATATTTAATTTTTGTTGTTGTTTTTTCATTTTCCCGCTACCTAAAGTGAATTAGGCTTCCGAACAATCACCCAAAACAGGTATCTATCAAGTTTAAGTGTGCGTTCTTGATGATACAAGCTTCCAACCACAAAAAGTATTTTCCCCGTTTCCTGTGCTTACTCCTAAACCATGTTGCTACGCATTTGCATAGCCTTCTCGGCTACCGACCCATCGATCAATCAGTAATGGAATACTATCAGGCTTACTCTGTTCAAGACGATGGGCGCATGCCGGAAGCTCTGGTAACAGTGCCTGATCTCGAACAATATCCGCCACCTTGAAACTTAGGCTACCTGTTTGACGAGTTCCTAACAATTCACCAGCACCGCGCATTTCTAGATCTTTTTCGGCAATGACAAAGCCGTCATTTGTTTCACGCAAGGTTTTAAGTCGCTCTTTGGCGTGCTGGCTCAAGGGATGTTGATATAGAAGAATACAATAGGATTTTTCGCTGCCGCGACCTACTCGCCCGCGCAGTTGATGCAATTGCGCTAGGCCCATACGCTCGGCATTCTCTATTATCATTAAACTTGCATTGGGCACGTCTACACCAACTTCTATCACGGTTGTGGCCACCAACACATCGGTCTGGGCATTACGAAACGCGGTCATGGCGGCTTCTTTTTCTTTGGGTTTCATTCGCCCATGCACTAAACCAACCTTAAGACCAACAAGTTGCTGGCTTAACTCCTGTTCGGTATCAGTTGCGGCTTGCGCACTAAGCACCTCACTCTCGTCGATCAACGGGCAGACCCAATACACCTGTCGACCGTTTTGGCAGGCAATTCGAACTCGCTCCACCACTTCTGGGCGCTTGCTTTCACTGGGCATCACTACCGTATCAACCGGTTTTCTGCCGGGCGGTAACTCATCAATGCTTGAGACGTCTAAGTCAGCGTAAAAACTCATTGCTAGAGTACGAGGTATTGGCGTTGCGGTCATCACCAATTGGTGAGCCGCTCTACCTTCTGGGGTTTTATTGCGCAGAGCCAGGCGTTGATCAACCCCAAAACGATGTTGTTCGTCGATAACCACAAGACCAAGCTGCTTATAACTTACAGCCTCTTGGATTAGTGCATGCGTTCCCACTGCAATCAATAGCTCGCCTGCGGCCAATTGCTCTAAAGTAAGCCTTTTCTGTTTGCTGGGTGTTTTACTCGCCAGCCATCCCACCGCAATTCCTAAGGGCAAAAACCAGCTTTGTAAGGTCTGGAAATGTTGTTCAGCTAGTAGCTCAGTCGGCGCCATTAAAACCGATTGAACACCTGCTTCAACCGCTTGCAACATAGCGAATGCGGCAACCACTGTTTTACCGGAACCGACATCACCTTGCACTAAGCGCATCATAGGGGTCGAGCGTTGTAAATCTTGAGCGACCTCTTTGCAGACTCGCGATTGAGCATTGGTCAATTCAAAGCCTAGCTGCTGCTGAAATTTGGCTCGCAGCGATAACTTAGCTGGCAAATTTGTGGCTATCTCGGCTTCACGCTGCAAGCGAGCGCCACGTAAACTAAAATGATGCGCCAACAACTCTTCGAATATCAATCGTTGATGAGCCGCGCTTTGTGCTTCTTGCATAGAATTAATGTCTACCCCAGCCTTTGGCCGGTGTAGAAATTTCAGTGCTTGCGCAAGAGACAGACTAGTATGCGATTTTTGTAGGTCACTCGGCATACAGTTTACATCCAACAGCTCAGTCACGTCCGGCAGTGCCAGCGCCAACGCCTGGTCAGTGATTTTGCGCCATAAGCTTTGACTGATTCCTTCGGTGGTTGGATAGATGGGTGTCAATGTTTTGTCTAGGCCACCAACTGGGCGTTGCGCAAAGACTCGATACTCAGGGTGAATCATTTCAAGACCTTTTGCCCCGCGTCTGGCTTCACCGAAACAACGTACCCATAGGCCGCGTTTGAAACCCTTCTCTTGTTGTCTTGAAAAATAGAACATCCTTATGGTTAGGCTACCAGTTCCATCACTTATGCGAACTAACAAACTGCGCCGCCGGCCAAAAACTACCTGAGCCAGCTCTATTTCACCCACTACCACCACCGATGAATTAGGCAATAGGCTGCCAATGTCTGATAGCGAGGTTCTATCTTCGTAACGATGGGGCAAGTGAAACAGTACATCTTGAACACTATGCACATGCACCCGTTCGAGCTTGGCCGCCATCTGCGGGCCTACACCACTTAGAGTGGTTACGCTTGGCGATGCGGTTGCTAATGGAGTCGCTTTTGTTTTGCTTGTTTTATTTGTGTTAGTCATGAGTAAAGTCCATTTTACATCAGTGTTTTGCCTTTATTCTCAATATTGGCGTTTTTGAAAAAATTCCTTACATCTTTTTTAACCAGTGCTATCGAATCTACAAACACAGCACAGCGTCGATTTCGATTTTTACGTCCTTGGGTAACGCCGCCACTTGAACCGCTGCTCTTGCTGGGTAAGGCTCTTGAATATAGTGATCCATGATGTCGTTGAGTGCTGCAAAATCACCGAGATCGGTCAAATATACATTTAGTTTCACCGCATCTGCAAGCGAACCACTGGCTGCTACTGCTACCGCTTGCAGGTTCTGAAAAACCTGGTGCGCTTGTGATTCAAAGTCATCCGCGACCACTTGCATTGAATCTGGATCCAGAGGAATCTGACCAGAGATATAAACAGTACGCTGCTTAGTCACACTAACCGCTTGTGAATAGGCACCAATTGCAGCGGGGGCTAGGTCGGTGGTAATTATTTTTTTATTCATAATATCTATAACACTCGTTGCTTGAAGGTAATTATCAATTCTAGCCTTTTTTACGTATCACTTTCACGACGCTCGCCTTACGCTTAATTTTTTTCATTATTGTTGCCAAGTGCACTCTGTCCTTAACCACAATAACGAAATCGATGAAGCGCAGGCTATCAGAGCCTTCGTGGGAATCAACGTGATTAATGTTGGATTCGTTCTCAGCAATCACGGTGGCCACCTCGGCGAACGCACCAGCAGTATGACGTAATTTAACCAATAATTTTACCGAAAAGTTTTGATCCAACTGATCATCCCAATCCACCATTAGACAACGCTCTGGTTGCTTACGCAGTTCAGTGATATTTGGGCAATCAGCAGTGTGCACCACCAATCCATGACCGGCTGTAAAAATACCCAATATTGAGTCTCCTGGAATGGGATGGCAGCATTTTGAGTAGGTGACCAACAGACCTTCGGCGCCACGTATCATTAAAGCCTCTTGTTCGGGTAACTTACCTTCAACCGTATCAACATCACTAAGTTGGGCAATTTGCCGCGCCACAATATCTGGTAAACGATGCCCCAATCCCACATCGATCAATAGCTCTGACCAGGTTTCTAATTGAAGCTCTGCTAATAACGCCGTTTGCACAGACTTGTGAATTCGCCGCCGCCCAAATAGACGTTGTTTGGTTGCACCTGCCAATAGGCGTTTGCCTAGCTTGAGCGCTTCTTCGTTAGTTTGTGCCTTAAGAAAATTACGTATGCTGGTTCTGGCTTTTGCGGTAACCGCATAGTTTAACCATGCCGTATTCGGCCGTGATGCTTTCGCTGTGATAATCTCTACACTGTCACCATTATTAAGCACCGTTGGCAGCGACGCCAAAGCCTTATTTATTCTTGCGCCAGTACAATGCATGCCTACATCGGTGTGCACCGCAAACGCAAAGTCCAGCGCTGTTGATCCACGCGGCATTTTCTTGATGTCACCTTTGGGCGTAAAAACATACACTTCATCTGGATATAAATCGGTTTTCAGGTGCTCAAGAAACTCCAGAGGACTACCCGCATTGTGCTCTGGGTCAAGTAGATCTAAAAGCCATTGCCTTGCCAAATTGTTTGACTTCTGAGCATCAATATCAACTGACTTATAGATCCAATGGGCAGCTACTCCAGCTTCAGCCACATGATCCATCTCTAAGGTACGTATTTGAACTTCTATATTGTCCCCCAGCGGGCCAAATACAACGGTGTGTAATGATTGGTATCCGTTGGCCTTGGGAATCGCCACATAGTCTGCAAACCGGCCTGGAATTGGTTTGTAGGAATTGTGGATCATGCCAAGCACGCGGTAACATTCATCTACTGAGCTTACAATTATTCGAAATCCGTAGATGTCATGCAACTCCTTAAACGATCGCCGCTTCTTGACCATCTTCTTGTAAATGCTAAAAACTGTTTTACGACGGCCTATTACTTTGAATTCTTCTAACCCCGCTTGCTCCAACGTTTGCTGCAATGAATTGCGCAGCTTTTCCACGATGCGCTTTCGATTGCCTTCGCGCTGCACAATGGCTTTTGATATTGCATGGTGTCGCTTTGGATATAGATAACGAAAGCATAGGTCCTGTAATTCTCTCGCCCAATGGTAGAGCCCTAGCCTGTCTGCGATCGGCGCATAAATCTCTAAAGTTTGTTTCGATATCCTCTTTTGTTTGGCCGGTTGCATAACCTCCAAAGTACGCATATTGTGCAGCCGATCTGCTAGCTTAATAATCATTACGCGCACATCTTGTGACATCGCCATGAGCATTTTTCGAAAATTCTCCGCCTCGGCTTGCTCCTTAGAATCAAATTGGATTTGACCAATTTTGCTAACACCATCAACCAGCAAGGCCACATCGTCGCCGAAATGCTTAACAATGTCCTCTTTTAAAGCGCTGGTGTCCTCAATCACGTCGTGCAATAAAGCCGCAATGATTGAGCGCGAATCCATCTGTAACTCGGCGAGCGTATCTGCTACTTCAATAGGATGATGAATATAGTGCTCGCCAGTTCGACGAACTTGGCCTCGATGGGCCTTTTCAGCAAAATAAAATGCTCGGTAAATCTCGTCTATTGCTTCCCGCGATAGATAAACCGCGAGCCGCCCTTCACAGACGGCCCGTATTGCTTTTTCAGGCGACGGCGAAAAAAATCGCTTAGCCACTGCTGCTGGTTTACTCGCCTGGCTCCTGCTCGGCACCTTCACCAGCATCTCCAGTTGTCTCGGCAGGTTCTGCGGTTTCAGTAGTTTTGGCAGTTTTTGTTACCGAGACCGTTTCGCCAGCAAGTTCCGCTTGAAGTGCTGCAGTCAAGGCGTCTAATTCAGTAGGGCCTTCACTTTCGTCGGTTTCTTCTTCATTTTCGTCGCTAAGAAATTCTAAAATTTCTTCTTCAATCGTCTCATCCAAAATATCACGGGTTACATGACCTTCAGCAATCTCACGCAATGCAAGCACAGTCGGTTTATCATTCTCCGCATCAACAAACGGTTCTGCGCCTAATGAGATTTGGCGTGCACGTTTGGTTGCTACTAGAACCAATTGGAAGCGGTTGTCGACGTTCGCCAAACAATCTTCTACAGTTACTCGAGCCATTTTTTACTCCTAAAATATTGTGTATATCAGTCACAGATTGAGCCTAAAAAACCTTGGTTTACAAAGTCTAATAGAAATCAATTCTGAGGTGGTTTTGAATTTTTCGATTGCACCCAACTTGGTGAGGACTACTACTAAGCAACATCACTACTGCGCTGCCGATAATACTATCCGCAAAAAGCACTCAATCGGTGCTATTGGTATCCAGTAAATCGTCAAGGTCAACCGTTAAGGGGCGAATACTATCACTTTCGCCACTAAGTATCAGCGTTAAATCGTCTAAAGCATCATTAAATTCATCATTCAAAACAATGAAATCTGACTCCCTACAATGCTCCATTTCATCCATTGCCTGACGCATTCGGCTTTGAATTACATCGTCAGAGTCGCTACCTCTAAATCGCAGCCTTCGTTCCAATTCCTCAACTGACGGTGGCAATACAGTTATGCTAATCGCATCCTGCAATTGATCTCTCACCAAACGCGCACCTTGCCAATCAATATCTAACAACACATTTCTACCAGCGTCCAACATTTCCTGCACTGCGACTCTGGATGTGCCGTAATAGTTACCGTACACCTGTGCGTATTCAAGAAAAATTCCATCATCAACCATCTCAAGAAATGTGCTTTGATCAACAAAGAAATAATCATGCCCGTCTTCCTCGCCTGCTCTTTTTTGTCGAGTAGTATGAGAAACAGACATAACTGTGTTGGGGCTATTTACTATTAGCGCACGAGCCAAGCTGGTTTTTCCTGCACCTGAAGGCGCAGAGATAATAAATAATTTGCCGGTCACCAGTAATCTCTTAATTCTTTTTAAAAACTTAGCGCGTATTCTACTTGATTATGTATTCTATCCAAGCGTAAAAGATAGCCGAAGTGAAAAATATGGTGTCACAAAAAATCTGCTTCGAATCTAGGTTTTGATCACCAATATCTACACAACTTCATTCGTAGTAGATTTCTAATACATAATCCGGGTTAAACTCAAGCCCTTGGCTCAACCTCCTAGTTTATCCCCACTATGCGAAACACAATTTTGTACATTATTACCGTCCTTATTTGGGGCTCAACCTGGTTAGCCATAGAGTTTCAGCTTGGTGAAGTTCCGGTAGAAGTCTCGCTGGTGTATCGTTTTGGAATTGCTGCCGTGATTATGTGGGCGTATTGCATAGTTCGACGAATTCCTATGTGGTTCAATGCGACCGATCACTTTTTTATCATACTTTTGGCGCTTGGTAACTTCAGCGTTAACTATATGTGTATGTATTTGGCACAGCAGCATCTAACGTCCGCCATGACCTCCATTGCTTTTTCCACCATGCTATTGATGAACATAGTAAACACTCGGCTATTTTTTGGCGTCAAGATCGAAATCAAAACCTATATTGGTGGACTATTAGGTGTGTTGGGAATTGTAGCTTTGTTTTGGGATGATCTCAGTGGCACCCAGCTATCTGAAAACGCCAGTACCGGCCTTTTGCTAGTAATGACAGGAACTCTGATAGCCTCGCTAGGCAATATGTGCAGCGTTCGCAACTCGAACAGAGGACTAAATATCTTTAGCGTCAATGCTTGGGGAATGCTCTATGGGACACTGGCACTATTCATATTCGCTGTATTCAAGGGCTCTCACTTCATTATCTCTTACCAAACTACTTACCTAGTTTCACTGGCCTATCTGTCAGTATTCGGGACGGTGATTGCTTTTGCTAGCTTTTTTGTATTGTTGAGAAACATGGGGCCGGAGAAAGCTAGCTACGCCATCGTTTTGTTTCCAATTGTGGCGGTGTGTTTGAGCAGCATGTTCGAAAACTTCATCTGGACCCGATATGTGATACTCGGTTTTGTCATGGTGCTAATGGGTAATGCAATTGTTCTGACGCCCAAAGAAAAAATTTTTCAGCTTTTTGCAGCAGTTAGAAGTACTAGAAAAAATAGCATCTAAACCGCATTATCACCGCGATTATGAACCACCAACAAAACGAAACTCGAGCCTTACTTCTAGGGCTGACAGCAGTGCTCTGTTGGTCTACTGTTGCCACTGCATTTAAAATTGGCTTAAGTCACCAAAGCGTTTCCTCCTTGGTATTTTATGCCAGCGCAACCTCGGTCATTTTGCTTGGCGTGGTTCTGGCTACTCAAGGGCGACTGCGCAAGGCAATTCGCAGTTTAGGCCAGCATTGGAAATCCGCTCTGTTTTTCGGTGCCCTAAATCCACTATTGTATTACCATGTGTTGCTTTGGGCCTACGAGCTATTGCCTGCCCAAGTGGCACAGCCGATCAATTACACTTGGGCGATTATGTTGGCTATATTGTCGGTTCCTTTGCTCGGCCATAAGCTGAGTAAAACGGATATCGTGGCACTACTAGTCTGCTATTGCGGGGTTGTCATAATATCGCTTGGTGCTAGCACCAATGGCACAGAGACCCGAGCAACCGGAATTGCCCTAGCCTTGATCAGCACCGTCATATGGGCCGGTTACTGGATTCTCAACTCCCGCGATCAGCGCGAACCAATTACCGCATTATTTCAAAATTTTTTCATGGTGTTACCATTTGCTGCTGCATTCGCCTGGCCGATGAACCTAAAGTGGCAAGCCTTGGCAACGGGTGCCTATATAGGAATTTTCGAGATGGGGATTTCTTTTATATGCTGGTTATACGCCATGAAACTGACTCGCAATGCCAGCCGGATTAGCAACCTTATTTTCATATCACCGTTTATTTCATTGGTGCTTATTTACTTTTTATTGGGTGAAACAATTCATCTTTATACCTACATAGGATTGATTTTCATTGTCGCCGGCCTAACACTACAAAATAGAAAGGCGAAGCACTAAACGCGTATCAACAGCCAATTTGCACTTTAGAATTTTAAACGCAAGCCTATCTCAAATCTTCTACCCGGAGCGGGTGCAAAGTCTTTGACGATAGAAGTATGATGGCGTTGCTCTTGGTTGCTAAGATTTCGTCCATGCAAAAATATATTGAACTGCTTGTCTCCTAGCTCCACAAAGCGATTAATTGATACGCCAATATCGTAATAAGCGGCCGTAGGCAATTCAAATTCAGCTGTATCGGATTGTGCTGATACTCGTGTGGCGTCCAAACTATACTTCCATTGCAGATCTGTCCATGCAAGTCCCAAGCCTATTCGTCGCGCGGGAATTCTAGGCAAGTTTCGATTCACCAAACCTTGAACGTCTGATTTATCCAGGCTGGCATTAACCAGATCAAACAGAACATTTACATCAAAATCACCACCCGCAAATTCCGATAGGTGAAAATCCGCCTTGACATCAATGCCGGTGAAAGTTGCATCACTTTGTTGATACACCAGCACCGGCAATTCATCAATGAACTCACCCGTATTGGCTTGATAGATAAAGTCATCGAATTGCATGCTATACAGACTAATATTGATGTCGTACAAAGCGCTTTGCACGTTGGCGGTAAGGGTAAAAGCCAGCACCGATTCCTCGCTCAGATCACTATTGCCAACTTCAAAAGATGACGTAGCTAAGTGAGGCCCCATGGAATATAGCTCTTCAATGCTTGGCGCGCGGCTTGAATAATCAAGCAGTGCAGACAATCGAATACTGTCTGAAACTGGCCAAACAAAACCTAAAGAACTGCTAAAGGATGAATACTCAGTATCGCTTAAAGCTATCTCACTCGGCTTGTGTTTTTGCTTTTCGAAACGTAGCCCAGTTTCTAAGTCAAACTTCTTGAAACTCTTCTCACCTACCCAAAAGATACCAGCACTATCGGTTTCAACGGGAGCTACGAAGGCTTCTTCGCCGATGGCACTAAACTTTCTACCTCCTAGCTGCAAACCTAGAACTCCCTCAAAACCAGCGATTGACGCGTGTTCTAGTTCCGCTCTTCCTTCCCAAGCTTGATTATCAAATTCAGTTCCTATTTCACCGCTGGCTTCAACTTCTTGGTGTTGATAATCATTGATGCCAAGCCTCACCTTGAAGCTATCTGCACCAGCAAAAGGATTTAACAACTGCGAGTCCAGATCAACTCTAAACTGCTGCATATCGATCATGCCAGTACCATCAGAGTCTGGCATGCTCTGGCCCTCTTCCTCCTCCTCTTCATGACCGCCAACTAATCCATATTGTGCGTCTAAGGTGCTGATTGAAATACCAGCAAAGCCTTTGTCACCAAATTTACTAAAACCCAAAGCGCCGCCTTTGTTTTGTAGGGTACTGCCCAACAGCACATCGCGCTCATGCTGCACCTCTCCCACCTCTCCTACTTCGGCTTCTTCTCTTTCACGAAGTGCCTGAGACTCAACAAAGTCCGGAATATCATAGTCATCCGCGTCGCGGGCGAAGGCGTCTACATGCCATGCAATTTGGTCCTGTAACAGGCCATCCAAGCGCAATGCTGCGGTGCTAGCATTAGCGTTGTCGTTGGCACGTAACTCCAACTTTCCTGCGAATGAATCATCCGGAATCGCGGTTGGTATCCGTCCGGTTTCTACATCAACCACACCCCCTATCGCGCCCGATCCATACAATAATGTACTCGCGCCTTTAAGCACTGTGATCTGATTGGCAATAAACGGTTCTATGGTTACCGCGTGATCTGAACTGGTTACCGATACATCCAAGCTATCAATTCGGTCTTCGGTTGTTTTAACTCGCGCACCGCCCAGACCATGAATGACCGGCCTGCCCACGGCAGACCCAAAACTTGCCGATTGAATTCCCGCTTCGCCGGCTAGCGTAGCTCCTAATGAACCGGCCACTTTTTCGGCCAGATCTTGGCCTGATAGTACACTTAATGATTGCGCAGCACCCTGTTCGCTCAAAGGATGTGCTATGACTCTTATTTCTTCCAAGGGCTCATTAGCCCAAGCCTGTGAACCTACATAGAAAACTACAATTAAACTTACCCAACGCATGATTTTTACTCCTAAAGACCGACAATAGAATGACTGCAAACAGTCATTCTCGGAGAATTTTTGGTTCTCGCCAGAAAAATGGCAAATTGCGGTCGACGGTATCGACGCTACTTACCGGCTTAGAATTTTCTAAGCCTTAAATTTTCTAAATGTTAGGAGGTGCTCTTGGGGAAAAAGCGGTGGCGTTAAAGAAATAAACAACGCGGTGGGTGCTGGCACTATAGTGCTTATCAAATGCTGAGATTAAAGATACTTGAGAAGATGCAATAACCACTGCAGCCTGATCAGCACTAATAAATGACCGACATTGCTCTGTATGCTCATAGGATTGATGATCAAGCTCATGCACAGCCACCGCTGATTGCATAACTAGCATCAGCAGAATAGTGACGGTGTGGCTTAGCCTAATTTTCATTACTACTCAAAACAGGAATTATCAGGATATTGCATCAAGACTTTTGAACATTAAAAAGGTAAGGCAAAACAATATGTGTTCAGCATTGTTATACTATAACGTTAGATAATTGAATAATGCAAGCCTGTCTGCAACCATTTATTGGGTTTTCGAGATTTTCACACGGTAGCGACATACTGCATATGCAGCTGGTTGAGCCAAGGGGTGCGGGTTATACTGCAGGCCTTAAGATTAACTACCTGACTCCAAAGCACTATGCGACGAATTATTTTATTAGGCCACTTGATTATTGCCTCACTCACCTTGCCCTTAATTCTAATGGTAGCCACTTCTGGCGGCCTCTATCTGATAGGCGTGAAAGGAGAGAGCGTTAGCACTGAAATTGAGTTGCCGGCTAATGTTAATTTGGACTTCGAATCTGCCTCGCTAGACAGTGACATTAAAGCCTTAATCAAACAGCTTAAGCTAGATATTCAATATGAATATTTGAAAAACCGTGGCTCATTAGTACAAACTCGCCCTACATCTAAAACACACTTAGAATTTTCAAACGCTAATGGAGTTCTGAAGCTAGTCAAGAAACAGCCAAATCTACAATCTTCAATGATTGAGTTACACAAAGGGCATGGCCCAACGGCGTTTAAGACCTATCAGAAATTTGTAGCGCTGTGTCTCATTTTGGTATTACTTAGCGGAATCTGGATGGGTTTGACTAACAAGAACCTACGCCGCAAAACACTGATTTCGATGGGACTTGGCTTTACCGTGTTTTTCTTCCTGGTGCTATTTTAGATTTATGCGAAGATATTATATTTCTTCAGTTTTTCTAGCGATAAGTGATCACCTTAGCTTGTTCCTCATGCGAGGCAATCGCATTGAGATATGAATACTCATTAAAGCTTGAAAGCGATATCGCTTCAGCATTGTTGATCAAGCGTGTGATTGAACAATTAATCACTTTCTCAAACAGAGGGTAAACACCGCTGGAGGGTAGGCTCAAAACATGCGCTGCGATTATGGCAATAATTCCTCCAGATGAAAAAATCGCGGTTTTATTGCCACTACAGTTTTGCTGATGAACCTCACGCAACGCCTGTGTTACACGTTGGCTGGCATCACTCCAACTTTCCAGCTCCGTATTTAATTCTGGTTGCGCAATCCATAAATCAAAAGTGGCCCGTATTAGTTTCTGAAAGACTTTCTTATCAGTAACCGCCTGCTGCATAATCTTTTCGAAATTCTCATCTGCTTTGACAACGCCATCGTCAGCTAAATCGGCGAGTACATGCGGTGCCAACGCCGTCACCTGTTGTTCGGTTTCGAGTTCATTCCAGCGCGGATCAACTATTAGTTCAGGTATGTTTACTCCTTTGTCGCGATACACTGCCACCACTGCCTCTGCGGTCTGTATTTGGCGTTTCAGACTACCTACATAAATACGATCAAATACGACTCCAGATTTTAATAGATGTTGACCTAATAGGTGCGCCTGTCGATAGCCAATTTCAGAAAGTTGATCGTAGTCATCAGTGGCAAAAGACGCTTGGCCGTGCCGTATACAGTAAATATCTGCCATAGAGCCCTCCGCCCAGTATTAGCTCTAACTTTTTCGCTGGCCAGCGCCTGCCTTTACAACTGAAAGAATGGGTGCATTCAGGTCTTGTTTAATTCTACCCAGTGTGAGCCTATCTTTTCCAAGTGCAGGTGCTACGACATCCTGGGCTAAGCCAAGCAACTGCTCGACATCGCCACAGGCGTCGACCAAGTCAGTCGCATAGGCCTCTTCGCCTGTAACCCGCTTGCCTGTAAGCATCATGTCGCGGCGCAACTTTCCTGAAATCGTATTGGTCACAAGCGCATTCATCGACGGTATAAATGACATAGCCAAATCAACTTCAGGCAGGCAAATATAACCACGATCGCTTCGCATAACCCGATAATCACTGCCCAATGCAAGCATCGCTCCCAATCCAAAGGCATGCCCATTGATAAGCGAAACTACAGGGATGGGAAAACTCAATAAGCGCCCAATCATAACCATTGTATTCTCAACAAACTGAAGAGAATCGGCCGGTTCAAGTGTCATCAAGAATTTTAGGTCAAGACCCTGAGAAAAATTATTACCTTCGCCAGTAATTAACAAGGCTTGGTATTGCTCATTTTTTTCAACCTGATCGAGCGCCACATTAAAAGCCTCGAGACTAATTGGGTTGAATAAGCCTTCGCCTTGCATTGAAAGAAGCGCGAAGTTTCCTTCCTCAACCAAGCTAATTGTATTTTGCTTATCTGTCATTTTATGTATTTGTGTTTGATGTTCCTGTGCGGAGGGCATTCTACCAATAATTGCGCTATAACCCTAAGGAGATTGCCTGTCGGCGATACTCGCTTGGAGTAACACTGTACCAGTTCTTAAACGCGGCCGAGAATGTAGAGTGATCGCTGTAACCCAACAAAAATGCAATTTCAATAATGCTCAATCCTTCATCATCCAAATATTTCTTAGACATAGTAGATTTAATGCCCTGCAGTAATTTTTGAAAATTGGTTCGGCGATCTTCTAATCTACGCTGCAATGTTCTGCGTGACAGACATAAGTCCTTAGCCACCGACTCAATACAACACTGCCCACGCGGTAACTGCCGAAGAATTGCCGCATGGAGTGCTAACAAAAATGGGTCTGCATGCGAGCTTTGGTCACTAAAAAAAACCGCAAACTCCTCCGATACGCCCTCGTAAATATTGGTGGTTACATGCACCAATGGGTAGTCCAGCGCCTTGCTTTGATAATGAATTCTACTGATTGGCTGATTAAAATAAAGTTCGCCGCCCAACATTGATTTCATCACCGATGTATCAGCTGGTTGAGGATAGCTAAGGTCAATGCGCACTGGTTTAACAGGCACTATACAAAAACTACCCATCTGCAAAACACTGGCCGCTATCATGCTGTCTGTAATTAGACAACGCTGGGGATTAGGTTTTTCATTTGGATGCCAGCATAAAGAAAACTGGTCACCTTTCCTTCTTACTTTGACCGATCCGATATCTCCAAACAAACTTGCAACGCTGGGCATCATATTTAGCCAATCACGCAAAGTTCTACCTGCGGAGGCCATATATAGAGATAAGTGCATGCTTTCTAGGTAATTAACCCGCCCTACATACAAACCTAGGTTTGCAGAATTCGAATTTTGTCGTATGTATTCGACCAAGGCATAATATTCAGATACGCTAACCGTTCCATCTGGAATCGACAATTGGGCATAGTTCAAATTCAGATCAGCGCATATCCTGTCGCGCGAGATACCACAGGCATCAGCTACGTCAAGAATCACCTTTAACGCGCGAGAAAGAATGCTGTATTTAGAATATTCTGTCATTGGCTAGACTTAACATGATAATTTCAATTTAGTTGGATCCGTATTCTAGCTGTTATTTCACGCCACCTATAATCTTATTTCTCTCACTATTGCTTGTATTTATGACATTAATTCGAAAATAAATGGCATGTTTTCACTAGAAGCATTGCTTCTAAAAGTTCAACATATACGCAATTTCTATAAATGCTTAGATGTTTCAATTCTGATCACCAAACTCATTAAACCCGGATTATGCATTAGAAATCTACTCGGCAACAGCTCCTGCGTTGCCCTACCTCCTGCTCCATGCAGTCGTACGAATGAAAGTAGCTTTGAAAACAATGACTTTCTCGAATTATTTCGCTCACCATAGAGTGACTATGGCATCGCCAAATAATCCTTCGAAAGCCCTTGTTTTCTTTGCTCTTTTCCTTCTCGCAACGATCCCTAATGCATAATCCGGGTTAAATTCTAAAATCAAAAAACGGAGAGTCAAATGACCGAACCAACATTAGTAGCTGTTCAAGATGGCATCATGATCATTACCATCAACCGACCAGAGGCCAAGAACGCCATTGATAAAGCTACTGCTGTAGGTATTTCGGAGGCACTGGACGAATTGGATAGCAACCCCGATATTCAGCTCGCCATATTGACTGGTGCTGGCGGAGGATTTTCGTCTGGCATGGATCTCAAGGCATTTATGCGTGGAGAATTACCAGTTGTTGAAGGGCGCGGTTTTGCTGGGGTGACAGAGGCCACAATTAGAAAACCATTGCTCGCAGCCGTGGAAGGCTTCGCTTTGGCTGGCGGCTTCGAAATAATGCTTAGCTGCGATTTGATTGTAATTGCAGAAGACGCAAAAGTGGGCATCCCCGAGGTCAAACGTGGCTTGGTAGCGGCTGGCGGCGGCCTGCTCAAAATGCCACGCCAAATGCCCAAACGTTTAGCGATGGAACTTGCCTTAACCGGTAACCCCATCAGCGCGCAACGTGCCCTCGAAGTGGGTTTGGTAAACCAAGTCACCAAATCTGGAGAAGCGCTGGCTACAGCGATTGAGTTAGCCAATTCAATCAAGGCCAATGGGCCATTAGCGGTTGCCCTGAGCAAGGAAGTTATTAATAAAGCCACGGACTGGAGCAGTGAAGAAATGATGCAGGAACAATTGAAGATAGTTATGCCAATTTTTAATAGCCAAGACGCCAAAGAAGGCGCACTTGCATTCGCCGAAAAGCGTAACCCAGTTTGGACCGGAAAATAATAAGTTGATGAACGAAAAACACATACCAGTATTGGTCGGCTGCGGCCAAATTACCGAGAAAGATGTTGAACCCCAAGACGCCCGCAATCCATTACAGTTGATTGTCGACGCGATTCGGTCGGCTGCTGAAGATACCAGCAGGGCAAAGCCGCTGATTGAGGCAATTGATACTATTGCGGCAGTAGGTTTGGCCATCGACGCAGTTTACCCACCAAGCCCTATTGCCGGCCACTATGCTAATTTACCTAAGTCTATAGCCAATCAACTAGGAATAGAGGCATCTAAGCTTTACTACACTGCAGCCGGCGGTAACACCCCGCAGATGTTGGTGAATCACTTTGCCGAGCAAATAGCGCAAGGTCAAACGAGCACCGTCCTATTGGCTGGAGGTGAAGCTCTAAGGACTATGAGTCAGATCCAACGATACCAATTGCCTATGGATGGCTGGATTGATAGCCCTGGCGGGGAAGCCATGAGCATTGGTGACCAACGTCCCGCCACCTCAGCCTATGAAAACGAGTACAATCTGTTTCCGCCAGCCAATACTTACCCGCTGTTTGAGAATGCCTTACAAGTCAAATATCAACGCTCTCATCAGGAGCATATGACCAGGGTTGGCGAAATCTATGCTGGCCTAACAAAGGTAGCCGCCAGCAACCCCTACGCTTGGTTTCAGCAAGAGAGGTCGGCTGATCAATTGCTAACTGTCAGTAAAGACAATCGTATGATTGCCTATCCGTATACCAAACTATTGAATTCAATCATTCAAGTAAATCAAAGTGCTGCGCTGATTTTGACATCATTGGCAAAGGCTAAAGAGCTTGGAATACCCGAGGAAAAATATGTTTACTTACACGGCTGCGGTGATGCCCATGATATTTGGAACCTAAGTGAGCGCGTAGACTATTGCTCTTCACCAGCGCTAAATCGAATAGGCAAAGAAGCCTTGCAGATGGCCGGCAAGTCTATAGATGAAATTGATCTATTTGACATATATAGCTGTTTCCCTTCGGCGCTTGAAATAGCTTGCGATGAATTAGGCATAGCCCATGATGATCCACGCGGGCTAAGCGTAACCGGCGGGTTACCGTATTTTGGCGGCCCGGGTAACAATTACAGCATGCACGCGATTGCCGAGATGATGAACAAACTTAGAGCCGAGCCAGGCAAGTTTGGCTTACTCAATGCCAACGGCTGGTTTGTCACCAAGCACGCCATCGGAATCTACTCAACCACACCATTGAAGCAAACATGGCAACGAAAAGACCCGTCCAGCTATCAAGCAGACATACTGAGTAACGCTGGTCCAAAATTAGTTGAAACACCAGATGGTAATGCAACAATCGAAACATTTACCGTGCTTTATAATCGAGAAGGACCGGAGCGCGGTTTCATAATAGGTCGCTTAGAAAATAGCCATCGCTTTCTAGCCGATACTCCCAATGATCCAGATACTCTAAACAGCCTATTGGACTCTAAGACCATTGGCAGAAAAGGAACGGTCTCGCATAGCGGTGGCAAAAATATTTTTATTCCGCGCGGCTAGTGCTGTTAAGGAACCTCAAATTGAAACTAAGTACTAAACGGTGGCCGCCAAATGACTTGCTTGGTCAATGGCTGTTTTAGCGTCCAACTCAGCGGCTTTATACGCTCCGCCAATCAAGCTTAAATTTGCACCGTCGTTATGCTTCTTTTTGTGCTCTTGCAAGTCATCATAAAGTGTTCGCAATGAGTGTTGTCCAGCACATAGAATGATAGTGTCAACCGGCAATAATTTTACTTCGCCTTGGTGGATAATGTGTAGGCCCTGATCATCAATTAGCCGGTATTCCACGGCGTTCATCATATTGATGCCGCGTTTTGCTAAGGAAATTTTGTGCGTCCAGCCAGTTGTCTTTGCCAAATTCCTTCCAACTGGTGTTTCTTTTCGTTGCAGTAGAAAAACATCGCGATCAGCTTTCTCTACTATTGGCTCCACACCGGTAACTCCGCCGCGCGGATGGTTTTCAAAATCAATGCCCCACTCCTTAGCGAAGACGTCTTTGTTGAGCGCGCCGGATTCGCCCTTATGCATGATTAACTCGGCAACATCGAAACCAATTCCACCCGCACCAATGATTGCCACTCTTTTACCCACTAAAGCATCACCTTGTATAACATCGATGTAGCTAACAACCTTTTCGTGTTCAATGCCTTCAATCTCTGGCGTTCTAGGAATGATTCCGGTGGCAATAACCACTTCGTCAAATGCCTGTTCGATCAACATTTGACTGTCTGCTCTAGTATTTAGGTGCAGATCCACCGCACCCAGCTCTAACATCCGCTGGTAGTAGCGCAGCGTTTCATAGAATTCTTCTTTGCCTGGAATTGTCTTGGCTAGATTAAACTGTCCACCTATTTTATCAGCACTGTCATAGAGGGTAACTTTGTGGCCTCGCTGACTAGCTATCGTTGCATAGGCAAGACCTGCTGGCCCAGCACCCACTACCGCAATACGCTTTGGCGAATCACTTGGCTCATAGTTTAGAAGCGTTTCATGGCAAGCTCTAGGGTTCACCAAACAGCTTACTTCTTTGCCTCCAAAGGTATGATCGAGACAGGCTTGGTTGCAGGCTATACAAGTATTGATTTCGTCTTCTCTTCCCTCGCGAGCCTTGTTTACAAAATCAGCATCGGCCAGCATGGGTCGTGCCATTGATACTATATCGGCATCGCCTGATTCCAGCACTTGCTCGGCCACACTTGGCATATTAATTCGATTGCTTGTTATTACTGGGATATTTATTTCTTTACGCAGGCGGCCAGTAACGCTGGTAAACGCTGCACGCGGTACCATTGTAGCGATGGTTGGCACAGCCGCTTCATGCCAAGTAAAATGCGTGCTTATAATGCTCGCACCGGCGGCTTCAATATGTTTAGCCAAGGAAATAACTTCTGCCCAAGACATGCCGCCTTGCAGCATATCCATACCTGCAATACGAAAAATAACGATAAACTCTTTTCCCACAGCCTCACGGATACGGCGAATAATCTCGACCGGAAATCGCATACGATTTTGGTAAGAACCACCCCATTGATCGTCACGTTGATTGGTCTTTTCAACTAAAAAAGTGCTGAGTAAATAGCCCGCTGAGCCAATCACCTCTACGCCGTCATAACCTGCCTTTTGAGCCATTAGCGCACAGTTCACGAAGTCACTAATCTGTTTTTCTATACCAGACTCATCGAGTGCAATTGGCATATGGCGTGCAATGCGAGATTTGATCGCTGATGGGGCTACGCAATGTTCATGTCCAGCCAGTGGTCCTTCATGTAATATCTGCATACAGATTTTAATATCTGGATCTTCATCATGAACAGCTTTGGTTACCATTCTGTGCTGTTCGGCATGCGCTTCGCTCGACAAGCATGCACCTGTGGTAGAGCCTTCTCGGTTAGGCGCTATGCCGCCGGTGATTATCATGCCGACACCACCTCGGGCACGCTCAGAGAAGAATGCGGCCATACGCTCAAAGCCATCTTCAGCGTCTTCTAGGCCAGTATGCATAGACCCCATAAGCGCACGGTTTTTTAGCTGTGTGAAACCCAAGTCCAATGGAGTGAATAAGTTGGGATATGCAATTGTCTGAGCCATTGTTATTTTTCCTCTACTTCTATTTCGATAAGTACGTCGTCGGCACTTACTTGGGCACCGCTATTAATAAATACTTTCTGCACCACTCCATCGGCAGTCGCAAGTATTTGGTGTTGCATCTTCATTGCTTCTAGTACGAGTAAGGCTTGGCCCTTTTCTACAGTTTTCCCTGCTTCGACCATTACATCTAATACTAGGCCGTGCATCGGCGCAATAACTCGGCCGCCTATAACTTCATCTTCAGCCGCTCCGGCCAGCCTATTTTGATCGACAAAATCATGATTTACTTGGCCAAATGATATGCTCACATGCGCTATCTTGGTATGCATAAAATGCACGTCATGCCGTTGGCCGTTCACTGTCAGGTTTGCGGTATCGCTGTCCAATGAGACCACATCTACCCTAATATCATCAGCCTCCGCACTAGTAATACAATAGCTATTCTCAATTCGGCTATTTGGGCTGATGCTCAATGCATAATGGGTTTCATCAAAACTGTATTTAACATTGGATTGCAAAACACCGGCGCTAGACCAATTTTTTAATTGGCTTTTAGCGTCTATAGCCATGTCGAAAGAAGTCTGAAATCGGCGCTCATATTGAAGTACAGCGGCCATTGCAGCTTGTTCTAAGCTGGGTGGTGATTCTGCCAATTCCGAACTTTTGAATTCTTGAGCAATAAATGCGGTGGTCGCTGCACCATCGATAAAACACTGTTTTTCGAGGCACTTTATCAAAAATTCTTTATTATTTTTTACACCAAATAGCACGGTTGCTTCGAGCGCATTTATCAAACGTCTTCGAGCCACTTCCCGATTAGGGCCATAGGCGATTACTTTCGCCACCATTGGGTCATAGAAAGGTGAGATTTGCTGACCAGATTCAATTCCGCTATCAATTCGGATACCTTCACCTTGCGCAGGCTGCCACCGGCTAATCAAACCCGCAACAGGTAAAAAGTCTTGTGCAGAGTCTTCTGTATAAAGGCGAACTTCTATTGCATGGCCATTGATCAATACATCATCTTGGCAAAAGCCCAGCGCCTCGCCTTGCGCCACTTGAAGTTGCAATGCAACCAAGTCCAAACCCGTAATCAATTCGGTTATCGGATGCTCTACCTGTAAACGTGTATTCATTTCCAAAAAGTAAAATTGGCCCTGCGCATCTAATAAAAACTCAACCGTTCCAGCGCCTTGGTAATTAATACTCTTTGCGGCAGCAACCGCTGACTCGCCCATTCGAGCCCGCAGTTCATCGGTCATAATTGGGCAAGGGGCTTCTTCAACCACTTTCTGGTGTCGACGTTGTATAGAGCAATCCCGCTCACCCAAATAAACCGTATTTCCAAACTGGTCAGAAAATATTTGCACTTCAACATGGCGTGGTTCAACGATGGCTTTTTCTAAAATCAATTCACCCGAACCGAAGGCATTTGCTGCTTCTGAACGAGCCAATTTTATGGCGCTCGCCAAACCTTGCATATCTGCAACTAAACGCATTCCACGACCGCCGCCACCAGCGGCGGCTTTAACCATAATTGGAAAGCCAATCTTTTGCGCTTGCGTGATCAAGGCCTCATCATCCTGATCCTCGCCCTGGTAACCTGGAACACAAGGTACCTCGGCTTCGATCATTCGGCGCTTTGCTTCAGCTTTATTACCCATAATCTCGATGGCATGCGCGCTCGGGCCAATAAATACTAGGCCGGCTTGTTTACAGGCTTCCGCAAAATCTGCATTCTCACTAAGAAAACCATAACCGGGGTGAATGGCTTGTGCTCCACTGTGTTTAGCGGCCTCAATGATTTTGTCGCTAAGCAAATAGGACTGGTTTACCGGGCTAGCGCCGATATGCACCGCGTCGTCAGCCATTTTGGTGTGCGGCGCATTCGCATCAGCGTCTGAATAGACCGCTATTGTGCGATAACCTAGTGCTTTTGCTGTTCGAATAACGCGACAGGCAATTTCACCCCGATTGGCTACCAATACACTGTTAAAACTGCTCATATAATTCTCCGCTAATGCGTGTCTGACTAATTCCCGCTCTGGCAAATTAGAAGATAAGAAACTTGGATACTACTCTGCCACCCATTTGGCTGGTCGCTTTTCAACAAATGCAGCCACTCCTTCGCGACCCTCTTCGCTGAGCATACAAGTGGCAAAACCATTGGCGGCGAAATCTAATGCCTGTGGTCTCGGCTGGCGCAGTGTCTCAAAAATAATCGCCTTAGTAGCGGCGTTTGCTGCCGGCGCACAGTGCTTAATTTGAGCCAATACTTCTTTACAAAGCTCATCCAGTTGTTGCGCATCTCCTGCCAACATGTGTGCCACGCCATAGTCCACTGCTTGCTGACCTTTGAAACGAGCACCGGTGAGCATGAGTCGACGAGCTTGGGTTAAGCCAACTCGCTCTGTTACAAACGGCGCTATCTGCGCAGGTGGAATTCCCAAGCTGGTTTCACTGAGGCGAAATTTTGCGTCTGCGGTAACAATTGTGACATCGCCCACGCAAGCCAAACCTAGACCACCGCCAATAGCAGCTCCTTCAACCAACATAATCACCACTTGAGGTTGCTCATTTATTTTGATCATTAAGTCGCCAAACGATCTATTTGATTTGGCCACCTCGGCGTGATCCATATCGCCTTGCATACCGCTTTTGAAGCCTTTGATATCGCCACCCGCGCAAAAAATACCGCCCTGGCCTCGCAATACTATCGAACGAATTGAACGGTCGTCTTTGATTGTGTCTAACACCAAATCTAACTCATCGGTCATTTCTTGATTTAGGGCATTGCGCGCCTCAGAGCGATTTAAGCAGATATAAAGAACGCTCCCACTGCGCTCAAGAATCAAGGAATTTGTAGTAGGTAGTGGCATAGCAAGTCTCTATGTATGTTGTCTAGGGAACCCGCCTTAAAGACGGGCGATTCCAAAGCTATTGGGGCGTACGCTGCGAGCGCGGGCTTGCTTTACAGTGTCAAGCAAGAACGCCAGCGTATTGCGAGTTTGTCGCGGATCGATCATGCCGTCGTCCATCATGTGGCCTGAGGTATAAAAGGCCGAAGATTGGCTATCAAACATATGCCTCAGTCCGGCTTCTTGTTTAGCTAAGGCTTCTTCATCGGCCTGCTTGCCTAGGGCTTCCGCCTTTGCACGCGCTACCATCGACATTGTTTTTGCGGCTTGGTCGCCACCCATAACCCCAGTTTTGGCATTTGGGAATGTATACAGAAAATCTGGGAAAAACCCTCGACCACACATGCCGTAATTGCCAGCTCCAAAGCTTGCCCCAGTCATTAAGGTAATGCGTGGCACTTCAATATTACGAGCCGCTTGAACCATTTTCGAGCCATGCTTAATCATGCCAGCTTGCTCAGATTTCTTACCAACAATGTAGCCTGTTGTGTTCTGTAAAAAGATAAGCGGCACGTTCGCCTGATCACATAGCTGCATAAACTGCGCAGACTTAGTTGCTCCACTAGGATCAATTGGCCCATTGTTGCCGATAATGCCGCAAGCATGACCAAATATTTCAGCTTGGATGCAAACCGTAGCTGCGCCGTAACGCGGCTTAAAGTCGAGAAAGTCCGAACCATCGACTACTCGGGCTACCAATTCGCGAACATCATAAGGAATTCGGTAGTCCACTGGAATGACACCGGCTATCTCGTCAGGGTCATAAATAGGCTCAGCAAAGCTAGGGCTTCCAACAGCAGGACAATTAGCATTCCATTGCAAACGTTGCATTAGTTCACGCGCGATCAAGATTCCGTGACCGTCATTTTCGGCCAAGTATTCAGCCAACCCAGAGACACTGGCGTGCATTTGCGCACCACCCAACTCTTCTTCAGTGGCAATTTCACC
>Ga0316189_10001438_pt1 | contig 23622 bp, 15 predicted proteins | sample LowCovwburrow_MG_FD_204930 | JGI IMG/M metagenome (GOLD analysis project Ga0316189, IMG submission 204930) | Coastal sediment microbial communities from Maine, United States - Lowes Cove worm burrow | ecosystem: Environmental > Aquatic > Marine > Coastal > Sediment | place: USA: Maine... | reverse complement strand
TAGGCATGAAACGAAAGGCAAATGAAGACAACTTCTGTACCAATAAGGAGTTGGGCCTGTTCGTCGTTGCCGACGGTATGGGTGGACATGCTGCTGGCGAAGTGGCCAGCAGGATTGCGATCGAAGAAATAGAGCGCGTTCTATTGATGACGCGTGGCGATGAGGACTGGACCTGGCCGGAGTCATTCGACAAGGATGTCTCGCTGGTTGCCAACAAATTGCGTTATGCAATTACCTCAGCCAACGAGAAGATTCGTCATACAACCATGGAACGGGTTGAGTGTCGCGGCATGGGAACCACCATTGTGGCCGCGATGATGTTGGGCGACAGTTGTTCGATTGCGCATGTGGGGGACTCTCGTGCCTATCTGGTACGCGACGGCAAACTGTTGCCAATCACCTCGGATCATTCATGGGTGAACGAGCAGTTGAAGCAGGGGTTTCTCACGGTGGAAAATGCCCGTAATCATCCCTTTCGGAATGTGATTACCCAGGCCTTGGGTAGTGGCAACGATATTCAGGTCGACCTGATGGAACTACCGCTTCGCAGCGATGACTTGTTGTTGCTGTGTTCCGATGGGCTGAACTCCATGTTGACCGACCACGAAATATTGGACGTGGTCAAAGATAGTGAAGAACTCCCGCTCGATATTTTGACCGCCAATCTGATCGAGGCGGCCAACTTCAAGGGCGGCGACGACAATATCACGGTCTCGCTGGTGCGGGTTCTGGGTTAATGAATGGGGTCGTAGTTTCCGCCGGTAGTTCGGATCAGCGCCGTCGCCAGACCGGCGGAATACGCCGGTAGGCCACTCACAATGCTCGCCGGAAAACCAAAATGGACGCCGTTGGACCCATCCGAACACGTCTGGAAGCCAGAATGGACGCACTTAGGCATTTACCAAGGACCTTGTCATTTCTCGCAAGACCTGGTCAGTAAGTTTCGCTGCCAGGTCTCAGGATCAGCAGGATGACAGAAGATTGGATAAAATGGGGCTCATACCCTCTTCGCTGATATCAGACACCTGAAAACAGCCAGCTTCCCCTGTTCTAATTGGCTTCTCCGCGCCACGCTCACATCTTAGGGGTTCACTGAATAGTTACATAGGGAGCGTAGGCATCAATGTAGTGATGTTGGTATCTCATTTAAATTCAGGTATTTGGGGGTGAGGTCATTGAATTATAATGGCTCATGCAAGGACTTGAGTGAATGTAAGACAGGTAAGATTAGACTTGGGCGCGTATCATTCTGCGTTAGATCTCAATAGCATCCAAATTATCGTGAGGCGCATCACAAATTGAATAATTAACCACAAAGAAAGCGTTAATCGTGATGTTAACTATCGCATATGAAAAGAGGTGTTTCTAAAATGAGAACAAGTGAAAGCAACCAGCGAGGGATGCTAGGACTGAGCAAATGGGGTCGGCGGATCTCTATTGATTCCATGGGGATATGAAGCTGTGACGTTAATGGTAGAAAAAGAAGAAGGGAACATCCGATACTAAGGGAAGGGAGTGATTTTTATGGATAATAAAAAAAAAATCTCCCCTTTTTTAATATTAATGTGATAATCTAGCTTGACCTTTATGTGTCGAAGCGTTAATTCCATACCAATACTAAAAGAAGCATGAAGCTTCCGTCAGTTATGGATAATGAAAAAGGGAGGCACCAGTGATTTTTGGAAGGTCGAAGGGCTTGGTCGGGCTAGACATCGGATCTAGTTCGGTGAAACTGGTGGAATTGAAGCCCCTGAAGGGGGATCAGAAATGGAAGCTGGTCAATATCGCCATGGTACCCCTGTCGCCAGAGGTCATCGTGGACGGCTCGGTCATGGATTCAACCATGGTTGTCGATGCCATCACCCAGCTCTTTACTGAAAACAAAATAAAAAGCAACGATGTGGCGATCGCAGTCTCAGGCCACTCTGTTATCATCAAAAAAATAACCATGGCTTATATGGCCGCCGAGGAACTTGCCGAGTCGATCCGCTGGGAAGCGGAAAGTTATATTCCTTTCGACATCGACGATGTGAACTTGGATTATCAGGTTATCGATGAAGAAGACCGCGGCGATGGAAACATGGATGTGCTGCTGGTAGCAGCCAAGAAGGAAAAGGTTTCCGAATATGTCAGTGTGGTTCAGCAGGCGGGGAAAAACCCGGTTGTGGTGGATGTGGACTCCTTCGCGCTGCAAAACTCCCTGACGGCAAATTACGAGCTTTCCGACCTTCAGATAACGGCCCTCATCAATATTGGCGCCTCGGTCATGAATATTAATATAATTCAGGGCGGCACCTCGATCTTCTGGCGAGATATTTCCTTCGGTGGGAACCTCTACACGGATGCCATCCAGAAGGACCTCGGGGTTGATTTCGACACGGCCGAGCAACTCAAGCAGGGTGAGTCTGTTGAGGGTTTCCAGTTTGATCGGGTCATTCCTATCATCAAGAGTGTCACCAACGACCTGGGCGTGGAAGTTCAGAAAACCTTCGACTTTTTCAAGGCGACCACTTCCGCAGAGAAGATTAACCGCATCATGCTTTCCGGGGGCTGTTCCAGGATTCTCAACTTGGACGATTACCTGAGCGAGCGCTTCGATGCACCGGTGGAGATGCTGAACCCGTTTCAAAGCATCACCTACAATGAAAAGCAGTTTAGCTCTGAAGACATCCATGAGATCAAGGCGAGTGCTGCCATCGCCAGTGGATTGGCCATGCGCAGCGGGGGCAACAAGCAGCTGATCCACATCAACCTGATTGCGGGCAAAAAAGCGGGCACCGCGCCGAAGACTGCCAAGAAGTCAACGGGCCAACAGTCAGAGCTGCAAGAGAATGCCATTCTGATCATGTCCGTGCTGCTGGCTTTTGCCCTGGTCTTTACCATGCGGCATTTTGTCAAGAAAGAGCTGCGAAAACAGCAGACGGAAGAGGCCACGCTCAAGGCCGAGTGGGAGCAGCTAAAGCACTGGGAAGAAAAGAAAGAGACCTACGAGATCCAAAAGGAACTGCTCAACGAAAAGATCAAAACCATTAGCGACCTTCAGGATCAGCGTCAGGGTCCGGTTCAATTAATGGAAGATATCTACAACGTTCTGCCCGAATCGATCTGGCTAAAGGAAATTCGTCAGGGCTACGACAGGGGGCTGCTGGCACCGACCAAATCGGGTCGTAAGGTTTACCAGTTGCCCGGTCGAAACCTGGGGACGCCTCGCGAGTTTGTTGTAACGGGATTCGCTAGTTCTGCCGAAGCGATTACCAACTTTGCCAATAAGGTATTGAGCATGAATCAGCGGTACAACGACACCGTTCTCAACGACATTTTCCAGACCGGAGGTGGCCCTCAGGAGTACACCTTCAATCTCTATTTCCAAACCAAGAAAAAGAAATCAGCTGAAGTGCCGCCCGATGGAAAGGCAGGGGGAGGGTAACAGGCTATGAAACTCACCAAGATACAACAAGTATTATTCGGTTTGGGCCTGCTCGTGTTGGCTGGGGCCATGGCGCACTTCCTTATTTTGAAAGGCGATCGCCAAAACATCAGAGCGACGGAAACGCGCATTGGCGAACTTCAGTCCAAAATCAATGTTGCCAAGCGTATCCAACAACGTGCGGCCATTCTCAAAGAGGAAATGGCGCACCTCACCTCTCAGTTGGAGCGCCTGAAAAAGGTTCTGCCGGTTACCCTCAATGAACCGCGTTTTATGGCCGATATTAAACGTTTCGCAAACGAAAATGGCCTTGAGATTTTGGGCCTTTCAAAGAGCAATCCGAGAAGAGATGATGTCATTGTTGAGTTGCCCTTCTCTTTCCAAACCCGTGGGAACTATCATGACTACGGTCGCTTTTTTGCGCAACTCACCAATTATCAGGTCATTGTTAATGTTAAAGGGATGATTCTCGAACGTGACCCATCGGTCCCTGGCTACACGCTCGAGGGTTCTTTTATTGTCTCTGTCTTTACCTATCAGGAACCGACTGTAGAAGAGTTACGCGAGCAAATCAGGGAAAAGAAGAAATCCAAGAAGAAAAAGGGCCGGAAGAAACATTAGGCTGGGTAGCCCGGAGGCATATGCGATGGACAAACGAATCTCTGTGATTTTTCTTTTTTTCTGCTGCTCGGCCCTTTCACCGTGTTTTGCTCAGGAAGAGGTGGACCCACCCAGGACGGATCCCCAAGAGCAAACAGATGCCAAGGCTGGCGAAGAAAAAAAAGACGCCCCTCCTGCGGAAGAGACGGGGCCCATCAGCGGCGGGATCGTCTACAACCCCGAGCGAAATGAGGACGATAAGCTGCGTGATCCTTTTACGTCGCCCTTCGAACTCGAATCTAAGAAACGCGACGCTGCGAAAATTAGCGAAAAAATTCCTTTTAAGGATCAACGACTGCCTATTCCTATTAGCGACCTGGACTTAACGGGGATCTACCTTCAGGCAAAAACCGGCTATCTAGCCATTTTCCGGGTCGGAGACGACTACAAATGGTTCCGTGCTGGAACCAAGTTCCTGGATGCCGATTTGGTCAATATCACCGATCGGTCCGTGGTCTTCAAGCACTATGTCTCTGGTGAAGATCTGCAGGTGCGAGAGGTCGTCAAAGTATTGAGGCGTGGTGAGGAGTGATTATGAAAAAGAAGTGCTTGTTAATCTTCTTTATCTTATTGAATAGTATTTTTTGTCTTGCAGGGGATGTGACCATTGATCGAGTCCTAACCTATGCAAACGACAACAAGTCTTCGGTTGTCATCCATTACTCCGGCACGACAAACTTGCGGTTTTTTGTCTTGGACAGCAGTGATGGAGTATTTGTGCTTGACCTGCCCGGTGTCTTCAGCAATTTTGATTTTTCGACCCTGGCATTCGGCCAGGTACGTCGGGTTGAACAGGTACCCCTGGATCCCGATGAAAGCAAAGGGCTGAGCATCCGTTTCTATCTTGAAGAAAAGATTGAACACAATGTGTTCCAAGACGGGCCTGGTACGTTGACGCTCTTTTTTGAGGGTGGTGGCCCGGTAGAGACACAACCTGTTGCTCGCAAAGAGGTTATGCCAATCGGTATGGGTGGGAACCCCATGCAGGTATTGGAAGGTGCCCCGGGCGAGAAGCGCTTGAGTCGCATCGCTTTGGATGTGGATCAGGATCACGGCTATATCTACCTGAGTGGGGACGGCCTTAGCGATTACCGTACGTTTTCGCTGAGTGGGCCGGATCGTTTTGTGGTTGATTTGAAGAACACGATTCTTTCTCTTCCCAAAAACGAATTACTCCTCGACCTACCTCTTGTTCAGCGCATTCGCATTCGTCAGTTTCAAACTTTGCCGACCCCGATCACCCGATTGGTGCTCGATTTGAGTGGCGAAACACATGTGAATGTGACACCTGCTTCCAAGGGATTGGTGTTGGCTTTTGCTTCCAATATGACACGTTTGAGCCAAATGCTGGAGCAGGGCGTTCAAGAGCCGGAACAACTCCAGACAGCGCCTCGTCAAACCGATGTGGAGGTTGACGATTCCACTGGTACTGAGGACGTTGTGGCTGCCGCTCAGACAGAGGACGATGTCTTGGAAAAGCCGGACGTCTCCCAGGCGGCGATCAAAGCTGTGTCAGAGCCCAATGAACAAGATGTTGACGTTGCTGCTCAGACAGCTCCTGATACGGTCGTTGAGCCCGAAGTGCAGGCGACTCCCGTTGCTGATGTGCCGCAAACGGAAACCTCGATGCCAGCGTCTGATCTTCCCGTGGAAGAATTGGCGGATGACGGTCCGGTGGTTGCGTCGGACCCAATTGCTGAAGTGACTTTGTCAGAGCAGAAGCCGATCGAACCAAATCGAGGGCCCACCCTAGATGACGGTAAAACGGTGGTCGAAACCTCCCTGAAAGTCGCCGATGACGAAGCTCATGGCGCGGCTGTGGCCCCTACCCAAGTCGTGGTTGAGCAGCAGCAGGCGCAAACCAGTCTTGAGGAACTCGATCCGGAACCTGTCGCGGAAGCATCGCAGGTGATGGAATCGCCAGAGGTAAAAGCGGAAGATCTCAAGGCTCTTCCCGCAGACGCCACTCTGGCCGAGAAAGGCAAGACGCTTGGGTCCGATGACCTGGCAGAAGCCGACGATTCGGCTGAGCAGGTGCAAGAGTCGGCCCAGGTTATGCCGGAAGCGGCGCAGAGTGTAGCGGCGAAACCGGAACAAGCCCCTGCATTGCAGGCGACTCCCGAAGCGAATGCGTCTCCTGTTGAGAATGGCGTGGATCAGAACACACCGCCTGAGGTGGCCTTGAATCCCGACGCAATTCAGTCGGTGGCCGACCAAAGCATTGGTCCAGAGGATATGAAAGCGGTGGAGAATCTGGTTCGGGAAGGCATTCTTCTCGACAAAGATGACCCCTCCGTCTTTTTCCCCAACGAAAAGAAAGATGGCGAAGTTTTTGAGGCCTATGTTCCCGACGATGGAAAGGGTGACCCCTTGGATCTTTTCAGGGAGAGTCTGGCGGAGTCCAAAAAAGATGCAGCTTCATTTGAAGCCTCATTTGAAATGGCCTCCGATATTGATATGGAACTCGCGGATTTTGCCTCGGAGAAACTACCGCAAACTTTTTATGAAATGATGAAGGACGTTCCCAGCAATCGGCACAATATTGGCAAGGTGGTGGTCACCAACCACACCATTAGCCTGAAAGAAACTGCGGATATGCAGGACGATGAAGGTCTGCAGCTAGCTGAGGAAGGCCACGAACTGGACCGCGAAGAGCTGGAAGCTCTTTTTCAAGGCGATTCGGAGTTTGATACCTTCGCCAGCAAAGAGTACCGAGGTTTTGAGATCGCCATCATTGATGTGCGTGAACAACCCGTACTCGACTTGCTGCGTTTTATCGCTGACCAGGTTGGCATCAACCTATATGTAGACCCTTCGGTCGAGGATACGCGAGCAACCTACCGTTTCAGGAACATGCCTTGGGATCAGGTTCTCGATATCATCCTCACCAACGCCAGTTTGGAAAAAGAATTCAAGAACGGCGTGTTGCGGGTCGCCACTATCGAGAAATTCAAGAAAGAGGCCCAGGAAATCGCTTCCTTGCGTGAAGAGCGCGAACTCAGCGTGCCCACCGAAACGGTTTTCCGTACCCTCAACTACGCGAAAGTGCGCGACGTTGAGCCCCTTGTCAATGAGTATTTGTCACCGCGTGGAACCTTGATGACAGACCGTCGTACCAATACCCTGATCATCTCCGATATCCCTAAGAAACTGGTGGATATTCGCAACTTGCTGACTCGCCTCGACATCATGATTGCCCAGGTGACCATTGAAGCGCGGGTTGTCGAAACTACGACCCGGTTCCTTCGGGAATTGGGGATCCAGTGGGGATTGGGTGCTCAGTACACGCCGGAAATTGGCAATGATACTGGCTTGACCTTCCCCAACCGGATTGGCGTCGGCGGCCCGACCATTCGCCAGGATGCCGGTGTCGGCACGGGGCCGTCTGGTGGCTATGCCGTGAACTTCCCAGTCGTTGCCGAAAATCCCTCTGGGATCGGCTTGACCCTCGGTAATTTCCTGGACAATTTCAAGTTGGAAATCTCACTCCAGTTGTTGGAGACAGAAGGCCACGGCCAGATCATCTCCTCGCCCAAGATCACAACCCAGAACAACAAAGCGGCCGTAATTGCCAATGGTTCTAAAATCCCTATCCAGACCATTCAGCGGGGTACGGTCACCACCAAGTACGTAGATGCAGTTCTGATGCTTCAGGTGACGCCTCAGATTACTTCGGATGAAACGATCATCATGGACATCCTCGTGAATAAGTCGGAACCAGATTTCACCCGTGCCGCAGGCGCTGGGGGTAACCCGGTGATCAATGTTTCGTCTGCGGTTACCCAAGTTCTCGTGAAGAACGGCGGGACAGCCGTGATTGGTGGGATCTTTACGGTCAATGAGCAGTTGTCCTCTCAGGGCATGCCCAAGTTGAAGAACATTCCGATCATCAAACGTTTGTTTGGTAGTGAACGGAAGGAATACGCAAATCAGGAATTGCTGATTTTTGTGACGCCACGAATCGTTAAATACTAAATAGATAAGGTATGGATATGATGAAATTGAAGGGATTTATGCAGAACTGGATCAATAAGACACTTCTTTTGGCCGGCCTCGTTTTGGTGGTGGCTTGTGGTGGCGGGAGTGGTCCCGGACCCGATGATGGCGCTGTTCGGCTTGGTCTGTCTCTGCCGGATGGTTCTGTAATTCAGGCTGAGATGTACAAAGACCTGGCAAGTGAGTTCGCGAACTTCACTGTGAGTGTTTCCTCGACCTTCGAGAACACCAGTAACCAGGTTGGCACCGTGACGATTGAAAGTTACACCATGACTTTCACGCGCAATGACAGCGGTCCCACCATTGGTCCTTACACCCGGGATGTGGGGGGCATTCGCATCAGCGCTTCTCAACCGGACCTACCTATCTCTGCTACCTTTCAGGCCATCATTCTCAGCACCGAGGATAAGCTTTTTAGCGATTTTGGTCTCGAATTCAACCGCAGCTATGCGCCGGTTGTTTTTGATGTGCGAATGGAGATAAATGGACGCTCGGATGCGGGTCAAAACCTCTCCGTGAATACCACCTTTCAGTTGGAAGCGGCTACTTATGAGCCCTACGACCAGCTGGTTCCCTCAGTTGAATCTTTTCCCCAGACCGAAAGTCTGACTGTGGGCGATTCGTACCTGGCCAGTTGGCGCACTTCCGGGCGAGTTGATTATGGGCTCATGACCATGCCTTGGGGCGATCAATTCGTTCTTTCCTCTAATTCATTTCCTTTTGGCAGTATTTCGGCCGATACGAGCTTTCTGGCGGGCTCCATTGCTCCGGGTCAGACCGCCAACTTCAATACCGGCTTGTTGTATGTCGCCAATCCCTTTGGGACGGCCGAGGGCTCGGGTCAAGAGGTTTCGATCTCCGAGTTACCCGTCGACCCGCCGCCAAATTTGGTGATCAACGAGTTTTTCGCCAATCCGACCACGGTTACAGCCGGCAGCCCGACAACCTTGACCTGGGTGGTCAGCGGGGCACCGACACAACTCTCACTGCTGCCCAACACCTATAGCGATGAGGTCGTCAGTTTTGCGGGCAAAGATCTGACATTCGACTCACTTAGCATCACCCCAGATATTAGCGTTCGCCCCATCTTGGAGGCAAGCCGCGGCAACGAAGCGATCACCACCGCCTTCTTGGACACTGCCATTACGGTGGTTCCAATTCAGGATCAGGGCCCACCTCAATTGGTGTTTTTTGTTCCCAGCCGCTCTCAAATTTCGGTCAACAAGCAGGTGGTCTTTCACTGGGAGATTCTCGGCAATGTGGAGAAACTGGAACTGTTTCCCTTCAATGGACAGCGGGTTGATGTAACCGGTACCAATCAGCTATTGGGACCCCCCATGCAGGAAGTGGGCAGCTTCACCTTCAGCCTCTTGATCTATGGTGCGGATGGTTCGGTCACCAAGGCTGACACGGTTGTTACAGTTGTTCCCGATGACAATATTCCAATATCCGTTTCTGTACTCAGCGTTGAGCCCGGAAACAGTATCCAGAATGGTGATACGGGCTCCTTTAGCTTTAGAATTATGGATCCGGAGCGGGCGGACTCTTCCTACCGAATCCGCAAAATTGCCGGCGACAGCGCCTCTTTCTTCCCCAAAGAAGGAACCATCTACGGTGGCTCCGGCGATGCCACGGTCTCCTTTATGGACTTCACAGACAACAGCAATGGTTACCTGGTTTTCGAGATATCTGCCTACGACGATGTCATCTTCGGTTCTTCACGTGACTCTACTCGGGCGGTTGCATTGGTGACAATCACTACCAACGGTACCTTGCCGGATGACGCACCCGTTATCTCCGGTTTGGAGTTTGTGGATGCCGGAACGGGGGACTTGCCCGGTACCGAGGGTCAGATCAATTTCACGATTTCTGATCCTGATACACGCAGATTAGACTGGCGAATTAGCATTGTGTCTGGCGACGCGGGTGGTTCCCTGGAGCCGAGTTCGGGTGAGTTTGATGTATTTGGCGGCGATGTGTCGGTCAGCTATGTGGATGACCCTGATACCCCCACAGATCCGGTCGTCTTCCTGATTCGGGTCGACGAGGACGAGGGCGCCAATCGCCAATACACGCTTCAAACCCTGCGGGTGGAGAAGGGCGTTGAAGGCGAGCCGGGTGGTACTCCTAGTGAGAACCAGCCGATTGGTTTCCCCTTCATCGGTCTGTATGCCAACTCGACCGGCATGGTTGAAGCGGCCAATGCCATCGGAAATTCCACGCTGTACTACAACGGAACGCCGGCCGATGCGCGCCTCTTCCGTTTCTCCGATCTCAGTGGTGAGTTGACAGCGATCTCAATGGTCTTCGACATGAACCACGAGTCAACAGATCCGGCTCAGGTTGTAGAGGCGCCCTTTGCGCGTACCTTCCTGCCCAGCGGCAATGACGCCAATTTAGGGAATCTGACCTTTGTAGGTTTCTATGCGTCGCCGGGACTTGAGGGAGCACCCTCGCAGAACACCATTGCCAACGGGGTTGCCCGATGGAAAATGACCTTTAACGTTGAAACATTTATGAGCGGGCCTGGCGTTTATAACCTGCCGACAACCAATTCCCGCGATTACTTCACCACAATCACGCCTGTCGATTCTGAGGGCAATACCGAGCAAGTAACGAAGAAGATCACGGTGGCCGTACCCTAATGAATGAGTATCTCATTTCATCTTTTAGCCAGCAATGGAAGAAAGACCCTACATCAAGGGTCTTTTTTCGTCTGGCTGAAGAGTATCGAAAGGGAGGATCCTACGATAAGGCCATAGAGGTGTGTACACAAGGGATCAGCCATCATCCCAACTACTTACCCGCACTCATGTGCCTCGGAAGATGCCACGAGAATCTGGGCCATTTTACCGAGGCCGAGGACGCGTATCGAAAAGTTTTGGGTTTCTCTCCCGACAATGCGAGAGCTCTTCATGGGCTCAGCAAGATTTGTTTTGAGAGCAAGCGCCTGGATGAGGCGAAGCAACTCCTGGAAATGTTTCTTCTCAACGAACCCAATGACGAGGCTGCTCAGGCCTTGTTGGTTCAGGTCATCGAGCAGATGCAAGCCGAGTCCGATTCGTCTGTGGACGCTGAATCCGATTTGCTTGATGATTCCGCATTTGATCTGGGTTCGGACGTGGAAATGCTGGACGATGCGGCATATGACATAGCACCGGATGGTGAGATAACCGACGATTCGGCCTTGGAGCCGCTCTCGGACGATGACTTTCTGGATGTATCGGAGCAACCGTTTGCGCAAGAGACCGAAACAACCGAAGAGCTATCATTCCTCAATTCGGATGACATAGAGCTTGAAGAACCCATGCCGATCTCCCCTAGCCAGGAAGCATCCGCGCTGACGTCCTTTGTCTCTGATCAGGAAATCGAAGCTGATGTGGGGCCTGATGCACACGATCTAGCCGATGACGATATTCTCAACGTGGAAGATATTCTTGATCCCCAAGTGCTGGAAGAAGAGCAAGAAGTCAGTGAGATTTTGGATGAAGACGTGTTGGCGGTTTCCGTTGGCGATCTTTCGTTGGACGATCCATTGGGGAAAATGGAAGCGGTTAATCCGGGTGAGCCAGACCTCCTCACGGGTGCGCCACGTCAGCTTCTTCCTGGCAACAAGAGCCCGCTAGATGCTCTGGATCTTCAATTTGAACAAGCGATCCAGGAGGCAGATAAACAAGCTCCTGTTTTGTTCCAAGAGTTGCCGCCGAGTGTGAAACCCGCCGGAAATCCGCTCACAAAAAAGGACGAGGATAAGTTAACCCAAGGGCTTAAGCAGGAGAAGATGGAGCATTTCGAGGCTGCGCAGCATATTTATCGTTCACTGTTGGCGAAACATCCCGGGGATCGCCTGGTTAGTGGTCACTTGGAGCGCGTGAACTCTCGCCTTGCCACGGAAACCAAGCCCAATAAGAAGATCCGGTTGCTCTCGAACTGGTTGGACAAAATCAAGGGAGTATATCATGTTCGGTAATATGATTCGCGATATTTGGACATCCACCCCAGGGCTGGAAAACCTTTTGCTGAGTGGCATTGACGGCATTGTGATTGAAAAGAAGAATGACACCGAGGATGACGATTTGATTGCGGCCGAAGCCGGAAACCTTATCAAAGAATGCCAGCGTTTTGGCCAGGAACTGAACTCGGGTCCACTCCAGTTCTTCACTACCCGATATGAGCATTGTACCGTCGCCATTCAAATGGTGACCGAGGATTATTTCCTGCTCGGCATCGTCAAAGACCCCAAATACATGGGCGTCGTGCGCTACCAGTTCAACTTGAAGTCGTACGAATGGTATTCGGCCATTGCCTGAGCAGCCCAAAACCTAAGAAAACGAAGAAGGGAACAAAAAACAAAGACGGAGCTTTCTGCTCTGAAGAGCCTTTTCCTGTTTTGTGGCTTCTGTCTTTGTGTTCTTTGTAGAAAAAACTCTTAGGACCTGGGCTGGATAACGGCGCTTGCCGTACCTCGCTAAATAAGCTAAAATGCCCTGTTGCTGGGGCCTCAATCGGCGATATTGTAACAGGAGTCAGGTGGAATCCATGGAATTCAATGAGCTGAAAGAATTAATCGAGCTATTTTCCAAAAGTGAAATAAGTAAACTGGAAATGAGCCAGGAAGGGTTGGACCTCAAGTTAATGAAAGAGAGGGCCAAAGTGGTTGCGGCCACGGAAGTCGCAGCGGCCCTGCCCGCAGCGGTTGCCGTTGGCGCAGGGGCTGATGTCGAACCCGTGGCAACTGAAGGTGTGGCCTATACAACTTCGCCGATCGTCGGCACCTATTATCGGGCTCCCAATCCCAAGGCAGACCCCTTTATCGAGATCGGCGATCGCGTGACCAAAGGTCAGACCTTGTGCATCGTGGAAGCCATGAAGCTTATGAACGAGATTCAGGCAGAGGATAGTGGTGTGGTTGCCGAGATCTTGGTGGAAAACGGGCAGGGCGTAGAGTTCGGCCAGAAACTGGTCGGGGTCAAAATGGCCTGAGCCGTCCTGGAGAGAAGACAACATGTTCAAGAAGATCCTGATTGCCAATCGGGGAGAGATCGCACTACGTGTGATCTGGGCCTGTAAAGAGCTGGGTATTGAGACCGTGGCGGTCTATTCGACTGCCGACGAATTCTCACTTCACCGTCGTTTTGCCGATGAAGACATTTGTATCGGCCCCCCGCCATCGGCTCAGAGCTACCTCCATATTCCCGCCATCATTTCGGCCGCCGAAATCACGGGTGCTGATGCCATCCACCCGGGTTATGGTTTTCTCTCGGAGAATGCGGGTTTTATTGAAGTCGCGGAACAATGCGGCTTGACCTTCATTGGTCCCACGGCGTACTCCATCCGCTCCATGGGCGACAAGGCGCAGGCGCGCAAAACCATGCAGGAAGCATGTGTTCCCGTGCTGCCCGGCTCTGATGGTCCGATCTCTGATTTTGAGGAGGCAATTGAAGTTGCCCGAGAAATCGGTATGCCGGTTATCGTCAAAGCCAGCGCGGGTGGTGGCGGTCGCGGCATGCGCATTGTTCATAAAGCCGAGGACCTGGAAATAGCCATCGCCACCGCCCAGTCGGAGGCCGAGATCGCTTTTGGCAACGGAGAGGTCTACATCGAGAAATACCTCACCAATCCGCGGCACATTGAGATCCAGGTTCTGGCCGATCACTATGGCAATGTGATCCACCTGGGCGAACGGGAGTGCAGTATTCAACGCCGCCACCAGAAAATTATTGAAGAGGCGCCCTCCCCCGTTCTAACGCCGGAGGTACGGGCTAAAATGGGTGAGGCCGCTATTCTGGCCGCCAAGGCCACCGATTATCGTGGGGCCGGCACTGTTGAGTTCCTCTACAATGAAGACGGTTCGTTCTACTTTATGGAAATGAATACCCGGATTCAGGTGGAACACGGGATCACCGAGTTGGTGACCGGGCTGGATCTGGTCAAGTGGCAGATTCGCGTGGCTGCGGGCACAACCCTGTCGGTCAAGCAGGAAGATGTGGTCATGTCGGGGCATGCCATCGAGTGCCGTATCAATGCGGAAGACCCGAAAACGTTCCGGCCTTCACCAGGACTGATCGAACACTTCCACCTACCCGGCGGGCCCGGAATCCGCATCGATTCTGCAGCTTATGCGGGCTACACCGTTCCTCCTAATTATGATTCCATGATCGGTAAACTGATTGCCTTTGGCGTGGACCGGGAAGAGGCCATTGCGCGCATGCGCCGCGCCCTTGGTTTTACCGTTATTGAGGGCATTTCAACCAACCTCACGCTGCATGAAGATATTCTGGCTGACCAGGACTTCCTCGACGGCAATTTCTCAACCCAATACATGGAGACCTTCTTCCAGAAAAAGGTACGCGAATAACAAGCCTCCTGTGGCCACCACCTAATCTGACAATCCCCTCAGGGGTTAGGACTCTTTTTTGTTTTCCTTTTAAGGAGATCGCAGGTGCGTAGCATCTATTTGATTGGTTTTATGGGTGCCGGCAAGAGCAGCGTTGGCCCCCTTCTTGCCGAGGCTCTGGACTTGCCATTTCTTGATTTAGATGAACTTGTGGTGGCAGCTGCCGGTTGCGGGATTGCCGAAATTTTTGCATCCCAGGGCGAAGCAGTCTTTCGTGTTCTCGAGGAACGCGCCTTGCGCCAGGTACAAGGACCCGCCCTGATCAGCTTGGGTGGCGGCGCTTTTCTCACCGATGGCATTCGCAGCCATATTGTCGAAACGGGGGTTTCTGTATACCTGGACTGGCCCTTGCATGTTCTGTTGGCAAGGGTTTGCGGCGACCCGGACCGGCCTTTGGCCGCAGACCCGGAGAGCTTTGCAAAACTCTTGCAGAAACGGCTTCCCATCTATCGAACCGCAGATTTGATTTGGCGCTCCCAACCACCCTATGAGGAGCGTGTCGACACGGTGGTTACAGCATTAACCAAGGAACTGCAAGGATCTACCCATTAAAATGGTCTAACAATGTGATTTTGAGTACCTTGCAGCGATCAAAAGATTGACAATTCTTCCTCGAAAGTTTAGTCTGTAACGTATAGATTGCCCGAGAAACAGGGGGATTAGTGAGCAAGAAGCTAGGTGAGCTCCTCGTTAAAGCAAGTCTTCTCACACAAGAGCAGCTCGATGAGGCCGTGAACGTCCAATCTCAAGAGGGGGGACGCCTTGGGGGAACCCTGATCAAGCTGGGTTTTGTCAAAGATGATCAGGTAACACAGTTCCTGAGTAAACAGTACGGCGTACCCGCCATAAACCTTTCGAATCTTCAAATTGAAACAACGGTGGTCAAACTGGTTCCTTCTGATGTGGCCCATAAGTACCATGTACTTCCCATCAGCCGTCAGGGAGCGACGCTTACCCTGGCCATGATTGACCCCACCAATGTTTTCGCCATGGATGATATTAAATTCATGACCGGCTACAACGTTGAACCAGTTGTTGCCAGTGAGATGGCCTTACAGGAGGCCATCAACCAGTATTACGGCAGCGGATCCTCCATTGAACTGCAAAAAGTGTTCGAAATGCAGATGGAGGCCCAAGAGTTCGAGGACGCAGATAGCGAGATGGAGGTCATCGAGGACGAAGACGAAATCGATGTTAATTCCCTGCAAGACTCGTCTGAACAAGCGCCCGTGGTCAAACTGGTGAACATCATGTTGACCGATGCGGTTCGCAAAGGCGCCTCCGATATCCATGTGGAACCCTACGAGAAGGAATTCCGGGTTCGTTACCGCATTGACGGCTTGCTCTACGAACAGATGACGCCGCCGCTCAAAATGCGCGATGCCATCATCAGCCGGATCAAAATTCTGGCGCACCTGGATATCGCCGAAAAACGTCTGCCCCAGGATGGTCGGATCAAGCTCAAGATGAGTTTGGACGGGAAACGAAAAGAACTGGATTATCGGGTGTCCGTATTGCCCACGTTGTTTGGCGAGAAGGTGGTCATGCGCCTGCTCGATTCAGACAACCTGATGCTGGATATGACCAAACTCGGCTTTGAGAAGCACTCGCTGGATATCTTTACGACTGCCATCGATAAACCATGGGGCATGTGCCTGGTGACCGGTCCCACGGGTAGCGGCAAGACCAACACGTTGTATAGCGCTATTCAACGCCTGAATACACCTGGCACAAACATTATGACCGCAGAAGACCCGGTCGAGTTCAACATGGCCGGCATCAATCAAGTGCAGGTACGTGAGAACATCGGTCTCAGCTTCGCTTCGGCCTTGCGTTCCTTTTTAAGACAGGATCCCAACATTGTGCTGGTGGGTGAGATACGGGATTTTGAAACCGCAGAAATCGCCATCAAGGCGAGCCTGACGGGTCACCTTGTTCTGTCTACCCTGCACACCAACGATGCGCCAAGTACGGTCAACCGCCTCATGAACATGGGCATTGAGCCCTTTCTTGTGGCCACCTCGGTCCACTGTATTGTCGCCCAGCGGCTCACCCGGCGCATCTGCAAGGAATGTAAAAACACGATCGACATCCCCGTACAGGCCCTTATAGACATCGGCATGACACCGCAAGAAGCCGAGTCTGTCCAGATACAAGAGGGACGGGGTTGCGCCGTATGCAACAACACGGGTAGTAAAGGTCGGGTCGGCCTTTACGAGGTTATGGAGATCGGAGACGAGTTACGCGAGCTTATTCTGACCGGCGCCAACTCCCTTGAATTGAGGGAAACCGCCGTTGAGAATGGCATGATTACCCTGCGTCGCAGTGGTCTTTTCAAGATCATCGAGGGGATCAGTTCAATCGAGGAAGTCGTCAAAGAAACGGTACTGTAAGGCAGGTTTTATGTCTGTTACTCTTTCGCAATTGCTCAAGACCATGGTCGAACAAAACGGGTCCGACCTTCATATTACCACCAATTCTGCACCACAGATTCGTGTGGATGGTCGTCTGATTCCCCTCAAGTCGCCGCCGTTGAATGCCAGTGAGACCAAGCAACTCTGTTATTCGGTGCTCACGGATGCGCAAAAACACCGCTTGGAAGAAGATCTGGAAATAGATCTCTCCTTTGGGGTGAAGGGCTTATCGCGTTTTCGTGCCAACATCTACAATCAGAAAGGGGCCATTGCCGGGGCGTTCCGTTCCATTCCCACGGTTGTCCCCGCCATGAGCGAGCTTGGCCTGCCACCCATTGTCAGTCAACTCTGCGAACGGCCACGGGGCCTGGTGCTGGTGACAGGACCAACCGGTAGTGGCAAGTCGACCACCCTTGCCGCCATGGTTGATCGGGTTAATACCGAGCGTCACAGCCATATTCTGACCATCGAAGACCCCATCGAGTTTCTGCACCAACACAAGAATTGTGTAGTCAACCAGCGCGAGGTGCACGCCGATACCAGTTCCTTTGGTTTTGCCTTGCGTTCCGCACTTCGCCAGGATCCGGATTGCATTCTCATTGGTGAGATGCGTGACCTGGAAACCATGGAAACGGCGATCACCATCGCGGAGACCGGCCACCTCACCTTCGCCACCCTGCACACCAATTCGGCGGCGGAAACCATCAACCGTCTTATCGATTCTTTCCCCGCACACCAACAATCCCAGGTACGCGCACAGCTGAGCCTCTGTCTTGAGGGGATCTTATGCCAGACCCTTTTGCCCAAGGCAACCGGAAAAGGTCGGGTCTTGATCATGGAGATTCTCATCCCGGACAGCGCCATCCGTAACCTCATTCGTCAGGACAAAATTCACCAAATATACTCGTCCATGCAATCCGGTCAGCAAAAGCATGGGATGCAGACCTTTAACCAGGCATTGGCAACCGCCTATTTCAAGAAATTGATCACTATGGAAATGGCCTTGAGGACCAGCTCAAACAATGACGAACTCAAGGAAATGATTGAGCGCGGTGCCGGCTTGGTCGAACACGTGGAAAGGAATCCCCGCCAGCGGGGGCGTTACTAGTGAAGCTCGGGAGTTGACCCATGGCTAAGTTTGTATGGAAGGGTAAGACCAAAGCTGGTGAGAACCAGCGTGGCGTTTTGGTAGCTCGCAGTCAGGAAGAAGCAGAAACCATGTTGCGGCAACGTCAGATTAACGTTGCATCTGTAAAAGAACAGGGGCGAGAGTTCAAGTTACCTACCATTGGTGGTGGGGTTAAGGTGAAACATGTCGCCATTTTCACGCGCCAGTTCTCGGTGATGATCGACGCCGGTTTGCCCTTGATTCAATGCCTTGAAATACTCGGTTCTCAACAGGAGAACCCCAAGTTTGGCGCCATCATCTCTCAGGTACGTGGTGACGTTGAGAGTGGTTCAACCCTGTCTGACGCCATGCGCAAACACAGTAAAGTCTTCGATTCCCTGTATGTTAATATGATCGCGGCCGGCGAGGCCGGTGGTATCCTCGACCAGATCCTCGAACGGTTGTCCGAATACATCGAAAAAGCCGTGAAGTTGAAGGCGCAGGTTAAATCTGCACTCATGTACCCCATGATCGTGATCATGGTTGCCATCGGTGTGGTGCTGTTGATCATGTACAAGGTGATTCCCACCTTTGCGGCCATGTTTGCCTCTGCAGGCAACCAGTTGCCCCTTATGACCCGAATCACCATGGGCGCCAGTAAATTTATTGAAAACTACATGATCTTCCTGATCGGCATCTTCATCTTAACCATTTGGGCCATTAAGAAATGGCACGATACCTACCATGGCCGTCGGGTACTCGACAAAATCTTGTTGAAAATCCCTGTCTTTGGCGATTTGATGCAAAAAATTGCCATCTCCCGTTTCTGCCGGACGCTCAGTACCCTGATCTCGGCTGGTGTACCTCTGCTTGACGGCATTGAGATCACGGCAAAAACCTCCGGGAATGCCGTCGTTGAAGATTCACTAATGATGGTTAAAAAAGAAATCGAAGAAGGCAAAACCATTGCCGAACCCTTGTCCAAGGCGCCCGTTTTCCCCTCCATGGTTGTTTCCATGATCAACGTTGGTGAATCGACCGGCGCCCTGGATAACATGTTGGCCAAAATTGCCGACTTTTATGAGGATGAGGTCGACGTGGCTGTTGCCACCCTGATGAGCATGCTGGAACCAATCCTGATCGTCGGCTTGGGTGTTGTCATCGGTTTTATCGTGATTTCACTCTACCTGCCCATCTTCATGATGGCGCAGAACGCTTAGTGACCAATCCGCCAGGGCCCGCAAGGGCCCGGGTTCTCCAGGTAGGTAATGTACGCAAGGATCCTCTCACTTATTGTTTTCCGTTTGATCCTGGTCTGCCTGGTTCTCTTCTATCAATTGCTTGGGCTATTGGCCAATTACGATCCGCTTCCGTTTAATCCGATTTTGTTCACCGTGGTCACACTCAGCGCCCTTAGCGGTCTGTATGTGTTATACCTGAAGCATCGGTGGACGCCGGATACCACGTCTAATTTTGTCTTTATTCAGTTCATCATTGATATTTTGGCCATTAGCTTTCTGGTCACCGTGTCAGGCGGCGTCGATTCTCAGTTCAGGTTCGCCTACCTGATCAGCATCGTTTTATCCGCACTCTTCATGGAGAAATTAACGATCTATGTGGTGACCACGCTTTCCCTGGCTGTCTATTTCCTTTCTCTGAATCTGGTTCATTACCCCCTCTTCAATGAGGGGGGCCTCGGCGAATTGTGGGCCATATCGGAACAAATCAACCGGGCAACCCTGGCTCAGTTCGTGGTCTGCTTTCTCACCGCCTTGATCAGCGGCTTTATGCAGGGGACCTATCGATCCGGTAGAAAAACGTTGCTGGAGCAGGATATGCGTATTCGCACCTTGCGGCGCATGCACCAGATGATGATCGAAACCCTTCCCAGTGGGCTGATTACTTGTATCAAGGACGGCCAAATCATCTTTATCAATGCCATGGGACGAAAACTGCTCCAACTTCAAGATAAGGATCATACAGGCCTGTGTGCCTGGTCTCTGCTCGATTTTCAGCCCGGCCCGCTGATTGAGAAGCCTTCAACCAGTTATCTCGCCCGCCTCGAGCAAAAAGTTTCGGTAGAAGGAGTGCGCAAGATCATGGGGATTTCCTATTCACCCATGGTGCTGGAATCGGGACAAGAAGCCTACCTGATCATCTTTCAGGATCTGACCAAGGTTAAAATACTCGAAGCGCGCAAGCTCATGGATGACCGCATGGCAGCCATCGGGAAGATGGCCGCAGGTGTTGCCCACGAGATCCGTAATCCATTGGCCGCCATTAGCGGCAGCGTCCAAGTGCTGAGGGAACTCGTCCCGCCGGACGATGCGGATGCCGAGGAGTTGGCGCAGATCGTTTCGCGTGAATCCAATCGACTTAACAACATCATCTCGGAATTCCTTGCCTACGCGCGGCCGTCTCCGCCCACGGACCTCAAACCCATCATTCTGGAGGAATGTGTTACGCATTTTATCCGTCTGACGCAAAATGACGCGGAACTCAAAACCTTGCCCATTATCGCCGAGGTCGACACCACCCCGGCCATCATCCTTGGCGACGAGGCACAACTCATGCAAGTCTTCTGGAACCTCTTCCGCAACAGTTTTCACGCTTGCTCTGAGAAGGGAGAAGTCAAGGTTTCCGTGTTTTTTCGCGATGAGGATATAGTGCTACGCTTTGTCGATAACGGTATCGGCATGAGCGAGGCCCAATTGAAGGACCTTTTTACCCCATTTCAAAGTTTTAGTCGCTCCGGAACGGGGCTCGGTATGAATATCGTCTATGATATCATTCAAATACACCACGGGCGTATCTCCGTGCGAAGCAAGCCTGGACAGGGAACCACTGTCGAAATGGTCTTTGCAAATTACAAAGAGTAGACCATGAAAAATACGATTTTGATTGTTGACGATGAATTGAGTATGCGGAAATTTTTTAAGGTGACCCTGGCTAGGGAGGGTTACGAGGTCCTAACAGGTGACTCGGTGAATACTGGTCTGGCCCGGATCCGCGGCGAGGAGTTCGACCTGCTGCTCTCCGATATCAAGCTCGGTGATGGTCAAGGCTTGGAGCTACTGGCCGCCTGCAAGAAAAAGGATCCCGATATACCGGTCATCATGATGACCGCCTATGCCAGTCCTGAAACCGCAGTCGAGGCCATGAAGTTGGGGGCGGTAGATTACCTTACTAAACCGTTTAACGTGGATGAAGTACGGGTGGTGGTACGCAACAACTTGCGTACGCGCAAGTTGATCCATGAGAACCGCGAACTCAAGAGTCGGTTGGAGCAATCGGCCAGAAACCACCTTGTCTTCAAGTCTGAGCGCATGCGCAAGCTCATGGAGATGCTTGAGCGGGTGGCCAAGATGGACACCACCATCCTGGTCACAGGTGAGAGCGGCACTGGTAAAGAGCTGATAATGCGTCATATCCACGAGACCTCCTCGCGCCATGACAAGGCATTCATCTCTGTGAACTGCGGTGCCTTGCCTGAATCACTCTTTGAGAGCGAGCTCTTCGGTTATGAGAAAGGTGCCTTTACCGGGGCCGATCAGCGTCGCAAAGGACTATTCGAGAGCGCCAGGGGCGGGACCCTCTTCTTAGATGAAATAGGCGAAATGCCCATCAAAATGCAGATCAAGCTGTTGCGGGTCCTCCAGGAAAGGAGCATTCGCCGGGTGGGTGGAACCGAGGAAATAGACGTTGATTTCCGCCTTGTGGCCGCCACCAACCGCAACCTTCAGGAAGACGTTGGCAAAGGTGACTTCCGCGAAGACCTCTTTTACCGCATCAATGTAGTGCCCGTTGTGTTGCCGCCATTGCGAGAAAGGCGTGAGGACATCTTGCCCTTGATCCGCTTTTTCTTGGAGAAGTTCTGCGCCAAATGCGGTGAAGAAACCAAGGAAATCAGCAAGGAAGCCATGGGGTTGCTGCATGCCTACGACTGGCCGGGTAACGTTCGCGAGTTGGAGAACACCATCGAGCGCATCGTGGCGCTGACTCCAGGTAAATCCGTGGACAAGGAAAACCTGCCGCAGCAGGCCCAGCCCAGCGAGATAAAACCAGAAGAGACCGCCGTGCTCATACCGCCCGGGGGTATGGATTTGGAGGCCGCCTTGGATCGCTTGCGTTTTCGCTACATGGAGCAGAGTCTGGAAATGGCCGGTGGGGTCCAGTCAAAGTCATGTGAACTCTTGGGTATGACCTTTCGTTCGTTTCGGTACTACCTGGCCAAGGGCAAGGAAAAGGATCACTTCAAATAAGGGCACGCCTAGAAATTACATAATTCTCAGGCGGGTTATGGGACCCTTTATAAGTTATTTCTACGCGGTTCCTTAAGCCGCAAACCCGTCCACGGACCATCCTGAAGTCTGTGAAGATCCGTGGAGCAGAGGGCTTGGGTGAGAAGGTTTAGAAGCGGGCACTGGCTCCCAGCAGGATTGTTCGGCTAAGTCCCGGTCTCAGACCATAGGGGCGGCGCGCCACGATATAGGTTTCATCTGTAAGGTTGCGTACCCGGACGAAGAGTTTGTAGTTACGGGCCAGGTTAACGTTGCCGCCCAGATCGAAGACCAACCGTTTGTCGGTACCTTCATTTTCGGGAATGGCGCCCTGACCCGCAGTTGTTCGCATTTCGTCCGTGTAGTTCCCCGAGAGGGTCAGGCCCCAGCGATCTTTTACCATGCCGAAGTTCGCGTTCAGCTGGTTTTCGGGAATGTAAGGCAGGTGATCGCCGACCTCCACAAGCGGCGCCCAATCGGAAAACGAGGTTTCGAAACTGTTCTTGAAGGCAGTGTGGGTATAGGTATAGGTCAAAGACAAGGGTAGGGCAAAACCTGAACTGTTCCGAGCCAGATCGCAGCTGAGGGTTGCTTCCAGGCCCTTGATTTCTACCTCTCCGCCATTGTAGATATCGCCTGAAGTATCACCTCCACCGGCCACGGTTTCGGTGCCCAGCAGGTTGTCATAGTCGTTGTAAAAGCCAATGACCTCTGCTCGGAGCGCCTCCGAGTTGTGGCGGTAGCCCATCTCATAGTTGGTGCTCTCTTCAGCCTTCGTATCCTCGTTTTGGCCTGGTCCCGGCGGGGAGAAGCCACGGTGGATGCCCAGGAACATGCTGTGCTCGGGGGAGAACGTGTAGTTAACGCCGAGGCCTGGCAGGAATGCATTGACATCGTTCTCACGAACCCGGCTGGGGCCCTCGGCTCGGGTCGGGTCAGCCTTGCTGTAGTCATTGCGTACGTAGTCGATTCGTTCGAAGCGAACACCGGGCCTGATGGACCAGTTCCCAACCGTGATGCTGTCTTGAATAAAAAACGAGATGGCTTCTGCCTGGCTTACCCGATTTGTCTGGCTGGCTGGTGCGCTCAGTGAGGTTGAGACCATTCGCCCGGACAGCATCTGGTAGTATTCCTCGTTCTGGAAGCGGTCTTCCTCGTCCTCGTGGTAACGGGCGCCCAACTCAAACACATGGTGACTGGCATCGTTTCCCATCTCCCAGTTGAGCACGGACTGAATACCGCGTGAATAGTAGTTTCTGCGGTTGTTGCGCACGGCCAGGTCATCCACATCGCTATCCAGCTCACCACGGAGGATTGCTAGTTCCGTTGCGTAGGCGTCG
>Ga0316189_10001437_pt1 | contig 23629 bp, 24 predicted proteins | sample LowCovwburrow_MG_FD_204930 | JGI IMG/M metagenome (GOLD analysis project Ga0316189, IMG submission 204930) | Coastal sediment microbial communities from Maine, United States - Lowes Cove worm burrow | ecosystem: Environmental > Aquatic > Marine > Coastal > Sediment | place: USA: Maine... | reverse complement strand
CAGGAATACAATATCTATTTACCGCTTATTCCTGCAAACTCTATAAGTAATATTATTAGAGTTGAATTTAAAGATAACTGGATTAAAAAAAGCTATGCCTTTGCTAAGATAAAATCTACATTTAAGCAAAATAATGTAAGTAGTTTTGAAACCAACACAAAAGGATACAACCTTTTAAGTGCTGGCATTGGCGGTCGTTTTTCAATTTTTAAAAATGAATTAAATGTAACGATATCTGGAAATAATTTAACTAACAAAGCCTATATAAATCATTTATCACGTTTAAAGCCTGATGGTGTTTTTAATATAGGTAGAAATATTAATTTAGGTTTTAAGTATAGTTTATAACTTGAAAATGTGGCTGTCTATAAAGTAGTTAACCCTTGTTAAACCGGGCAATACTGAATCTGAATCTGATATTTGGGCTAAAGACTAACTTTTTAGACAGCCTTATTTTTATCTCCAGTAAAAACATATGTATATAACCACATAAGTGTAAACGTTGGTATAACATCTAATCCTGGAAGGGCTTCTTCAACAAAAGTTACAACACCAGCAATTTTACCTGGTTTACCTTTATAAAGTTTTGTCATTAACCACCCAGCAAGTGGCGCCCAAACAATATCGGAAAACTCTCCAATTCCGGGAATAATAAATGACACATAACCAACAGCATCGAATAAGGCACTAAGTGCTAATATTTTGTATTTACCCATTAAAAAATAGTTTTATCATTTCCTTGAAGGAGGAAATCGCTTTCTTTTATAAAATCAAAAAATATACCAAAGCTACTTACCTATCAACTTTAAAAATTCATTACGCGTTTCTATTTTTTCAAATTGCCCTCTAAATCCAGAAGTTGTGGTTATAGAGTTTTGTTTTTGCACGCCGCGCATCATCATACACATATGAGATGCTTCGATTACGACAGCAACACCTTGCGGTTTCAAAGTATCGTTTATGCAATCCAAAACTTGTTCGGTTAAGCGTTCTTGCACTTGCAAGCGTCTTGCAAATACATCTAAAATTCTGGGTAGTTTACTTAAGCCAACGATATGTCCGTTTGGTATGTATGCAATATGTGCTTTTCCAAAAAAAGGCAAAATATGGTGTTCGCAAAGCGAATATAATTCTATATCTTTAACAATAACCATTTCGTTATAAGACTCTTTAAACATAGCACTTTTAAGAATCTCAACAGGGTCTTGGTTATAACCTTGTGTTAAAAACTGCAATGCTTTTGCTGCACGTTCGGGTGTTTTTAACAAACCATCTCTATTGGTGTTTTCGCCAAGGTCTTCAATAATACTTTTATATCTATCCTTAACATCATCTGTTACTTGTATGTTATACTCTTCAAATTTTTTATATGGCATATTATAATTTTATTAAGACTCTCGCCTTCGCTATAATGACAATTTCTACCGAAACTTCTAAGAATTCTTATTCGAATAAAAATAGTTAAAAAATATTAGACGTTCTCTTATTATTAAAATTTCAAAAAAACATTAACAATTACTTTGTTTTTTTAACGTTTACTTAAGATTAATCCGTTTTCAACAAAACTACATTTGTTAAAAGTGTAACATTTATTACTAAAATCCATCTTTAAATCTTCATCAAAATAACTAAATCAACTTTAATGAGGCAACTAACCGTACTCTGTTTTATTTTGCTATACGCTTTTATGTCCCATGCTCAGGATAAAAAAACTTTAAACATTATAAGAACCAATAAAGCACCAAAAATTGATGGCGTATTAGATGATAAGGCTTGGGAAATTGCAAAAAGCGCTAAAAATTTCACCCAATTTAGACCCGTGATGGGTGTTGCTGAAAAAACACATCAAAAAACTATTGTAAAAATAACTTATGATGATAATGCCATTTATGTTGGGGCATACTTAAAGGATAAGCCAGAAGATATACAAAAGCAACTTACAAGTCGTGATAATTTTGGTCAATCAGATTTTTTTGTTTTAGTATTAAACCCAAATAACGATGCCCAAAATGATACCGAGTTTTTTGTTTTTAGCTCTGGCACTCAAGCTGATGCTATTGCATCTCCGAGTATTGAAGAAGGTGAAGATTTTGGATGGAATGCCGTTTGGGATAGTGCCGTAAAAATTGTTGATGATGGTTGGATTGTTGAAATGGAAATACCGTATAGAGCATTACGATTTTCGAATGATGAGATACAAACTTGGGGGTTACAATTTCATAGACGATTTAGAATAGACAATTCGCAATATTCGTGGAATCCTATAGATAGAACTAAAGGTAATATTGGGCTTTATCATGGTGAATTAACAGGCATTAAAAATATTAAACCACCAACGCGTTTAAGTTTTTATCCATTTGTTTCAGGAATATCAACCGCTTTTGATGGTGAACATGAAACTGATTTAAACGTAGGTTTAGATGTAAAATATGGCATTACAGAAAACTTCACTTTAGATGCGACTTTAATTCCCGATTTTAGTCAAGCTGCATTTGATAATGTAACATTAAATCTTGGTCCTTTTGAACAAACTTTTAGTGAACAACGCCAATTTTTTACCGAAGGTGTCGATTTATTTAATAAAGGTGAATTGTTTTTTTCAAGACGCATAGGTAATGTACCCATAGAACAAGAAAATGCCGAAAACGAACTAATAAATAACGATAACATTAATGAAGAAATTATAGACAACCCAAATGTAGTAAAGACATTAAACGCCATTAAAGTTTCAGGGCGAACAAAAAAAGGCTTAGGTGTTGGCTTTTTTAATGCCATAACCGAAAAAACACAGGCAAAAATTAAAACGACTGAATATATTAGAGATCAAAATACACAAGCCATAACAGATAGTATTATTTCGTATAGGAATAGAGTCACAGAATCGCTCGCAAATTATAACATTCTGGTGCTCGACCAACAGTTTAATGGAAATTCATCGGTAAGCCTTATAAACACTAATGTTACAAGAGACGGGCATTTTAGAGATGGAAATGTGACAGGTTTGCTAGCAGATGTTTCAAACAAAAGAAACACTTACAATATTCGTGGTCAAGTAAAAATGAGTAATCTTAATTTAACCGATGGTAATAGCAGCACAGGCTTAAGCTCCTTATTTACGATTGGAAAAACCCATGGTAAATTCCGTTACAGTTTTGAACATAGCTTTGCAGATGAAGATTACAATATAAACGACCTTGGACTAAACCTTAGAAATAACTTTAACAATTTTGGTGTAGATCTATCATATCAAATATTCGAGCCCACCAAAAAGCTAAATATTTATTTTATTAATGCTTGGGCAAATTATCGCCGTTTATATAACCCAAGTACCTTTACAGGTGCAAATTTTGGTTTACGCTTTAACGCACAAACTAAAAAACTCATGTGGTTTGGAGCTAGAATAAATTTTGAACCAGGAAAACAATACGACTATTTTGAACCTCGCGATTTCGAAAACAAACGCTTTTTTATTTATAAAAACGTTGGCGCAATTAGTACTTGGTTAGAAACCAATCAAAATAAAAAAATTTCAGTTCAGTTTGAGCTTGACACCTTCACTTTATTTGATAAAGAACGTGATTTATTTGGCTATAATATAGAAATAGAACCAACCTTAAGGTTTAATGATAAATTTAGGATTTCTTACGAATTAGAGTACCAAAACAACAAAGGAAGTCGTGGTTTTGTTAGTAAAATAAATGATGATATTGTTTTTGGAGAACGAGACATCGTTTCGTTAGAAAATGGGATTTCTGGTGCTTATAACTTTAATCCCTTCCATGCGCTAAGTTTAACTTTTAGGAACTTTTGGAGTACGGTAAATTATGATTATGACTTGTTTACTCTTGAAAACGACGGAAGCCTTTCTACTAATAATGGCTATAATACAGACAGTGTAGAAAATAGCCCAAATATTAATTTTAACACTTGGAATTTAGATTTACGCTACTCGTGGCAATTTGCTCCTGGCAGTCAATTAATTGCCTTATATAGGAACTCGTTGTTTAATTCAGATTCTGCATCGAAAGACAGCTATTTTAATAGTTTAGGTACCTTATTCGATCAACCCATACAACATGTGTTTTCATTAAGATTTCAATATTTTATTGATTATAATAATTTAAAGAACATATTTAAAAAGAAAAGTAACAGCTAATCGTTGCTTATAAATCTATAAAGTAGTACTTTCATTGCCCTAATTATTTTTTATGATTAAAGCACATAATGTCCATAAATATTATAACGATTTACATGTATTAAAAGGAGTAAATATTCATGTAAAAAAAGGCGAAATTGTATCTATTGTTGGTGCTTCTGGTGCAGGAAAAACAACACTATTACAGCTTTTAGGAACCTTAGATAGAGCTTCGGCAAAAGAAGATTTTAATATTACCATAAACAACACCAATATTAATACCCTAAACGATAAAGCTTTGGCAAAGTTCAGAAACGAGCATATTGGTTTTATCTTTCAGTTTCATCAATTATTACCTGAGTTTACTGCTTTAGAAAACGTTTGCTTACCAGCATTTATAAAAGGTACTAAAAAAGCAGATGCCGAAAAACGTGCTACAGAACTTTTAGATTTTTTAGGATTATCACATCGGTACAGCCATAAACCTAACGAACTTTCTGGTGGCGAACAACAGCGTGTTGCCGTAGCCAGAGCTTTAATAAACAACCCCGATTTAATTTTTGCCGACGAACCTTCTGGGAACCTCGATAGCGAATCTGCCGAAACGCTGCACAGTCTGTTTTTTAAACTTCGTGAAGAGTTTGGGCAAACCTTTGTAATTGTTACTCACAACGAAGAACTCGCCAATTTAGCCGATAGAAAATTAACTATGGTTGATGGGAAAATTTTGAATTAATTTGCTTTAGTTTTTAAGGTTATGCTTGTTGGTTATTTACTTTTTCTTCAAGTAATTTTAGTGCATTTTGAGCCGTCTCTATGCCACCTTTTTGATTTTGACCAGTAACAATTAGGTGTTCTCTGTCTACTACTACATGACTTTTAAACATATCTATCAAACCACTTTTATATTCATATTTTGCCTTAGCCCTTCTAAGCTCTGTTTCTGGATGCTTAGGCGTATTACCAACCATTAATTCTTTTAATTGTTTGTTAGTAACACCTGTTATTTTAACATTTTCAACAAGAGCAGATCCGTCAGGTTTTGTGGCTCCGATAAAACCTAATGGCCCGTGACAAACTGCAGCTAATATGGTTTTAGATGCGTAAGCTTGGCTTACGATAGAAGATAATTTATCTGATTGTGCAAAGTCGTAAGCCGCACCCCAACCACCTGACAAAAATACGATGTCATATGCATCGATATTAATTTCCGTAATAGATTTTGAATTGTTGACTTTTTCTTGAAAAACTAGATCTTTTAAAAATCGACAGTCATCTTTTGTGCGCACAAATGGTTTTAATGAAAGTTTTTCTATTGGAATTTTCCCACCGCTTATACTAGCTATTTCTACTTCCATTTGTGCGCCTAGGAATGCATAATAAGGCTCTGTCATTTCTGATGCGTATACGCCAGTGGACTTTCCTTCCTTTATCAACTTGCCGGTCTTCGCTTCTACCCTATTAAGGCTTGACTGGCTTGTAGTTATGACAACAGCTTTATATCCTTTTAAATTATAGGGTTTTAGGTTTTTATTCGATTTGTGTGGCAACTTCATATATAATATTAATCTGAATTTATTGAGTTTAGGATTTTATTCATCAAAGACGAGAATATAAAAAACATAAATCTGCTTTAATAATATATATCCTCCGATAACAAAGTTAGCTTTTTAAAATTATAATTTTTGTAGCTAACTAATTTTATAGAACTTATTAAGAATACTTACTTTTACTATTAAAATTTTTTTTCTTGAAAAAAGTAGAGCTCAAAGCATTTCTAGATATTAAAGTTGCTCAATACAATAACCCAAATTTTATTGAAAGCGACCCTATTCAAGTTCCTCATTTATTTCATAAAAAAGAAGATATAGAAATTGCTGGTTTTTTAACGGCAACTATTGCTTGGGGAAACAGAAAAAGCATTATTAATAATGCAAATCGATTAATGAATTTACTAGATAATGCGCCTTACGACTTTGTTTTGAGCCATACTGAAATTGATTTAGAGAAATTACAATCTTTTGTGCACCGCACTTTTAATGGTAACGATTGTATTCAATTTATAAAGGGTCTAAGGCACATTTATTTAAATCACTCTGGACTAGAAGCTGTGTTTGCAAAACATGCAGAGACATATTCACTACAAAAATCTATTTCAAACTTTAAAACCATATTTTTTGAAATTGAGCATTTACAACGTACTCAAAAACATGTGAGCGATCCTTTAAAAAAATCAGCAGCTAAACGCATTAATATGTTTTTACGTTGGATGGTTAGAAAAGATAATGCTGGTGTAGATTTTGGCATTTGGCAAAGCCTTTCTCCTAGTCAACTATCTTGTCCTTTAGATGTACATTCTGGTAATGTAGCTAGAAAATTAGGCCTATTAAAACGCAAACAGAATGATGCCAAAGCCCTGTTTGAACTAGATACTGCACTACGTAAATTGGATGCAAAAGATCCTGTAAAATACGATTTTGCTTTATTTGGCTTGGGTGTTTTTGAAGGGTTTTAAGTTTGCATTAGGGATTAAGCTCTTCGACTTACTTCGCTCAGCACAGGTCGTACAAGACAAGTTACAAGCCCGACCCATGGGAGTCTCATAAAAAAAACGATTGATGAAATTTTTAAAATTCATCAATCGTTATGTGTTAATCTAAAATCGTAATACGCTTAGCCTTTTAACCAAGCCTTCCGCAATGCTTTTTGAGCATCGGTAGCATTTTCTTTTGGCAAAATGCCTTTACCCATGGTGTAGGTTTTAGTTGTTTTTGTTTTAATAATAACGTCTTCTCCTTCTCTATTTAACACAACTTCAACATCTAAACCAGGTTTCCAAGAAAATACTTTTTGTAAAACAGTATTAGCATTTTGCAAGATTACCGCTGTTCCATCAATAGATTTTATAACATCGTTTGGTTTAACACCGTTGTCTGCCCAAAAACTATTTTTTAGCACCATGTCGGTAAAAAAGATGGTGCCTTTTTGCGGGTCACCACTAACTATTGGTGCCCCATTCATTAAGATGTAATTAGTTTCAACTTTACCTTCACCAATTTCTAAGCCTACCTTTTCAAAAAAATCATTATAGTTAATTGGAATATCACCATTAACATGATCAGTAAAAAAAGATTGTAAAGAAGGGTAAGTCATAGCTACAATTTCGTCAATTAATTTATCATCTTCAAAAGGTTTATTTTTTCCGTATTTATTCGATAATTCTTTCATTAAAGATAAAATACCTCTATTTCCATTACTTGCTTCACGCATTAAAATATCAACACACATCCCTATTAAAGCGCCTTTTTGATAAACATTTAAATATTGATCTTTATATGGTTCTTTTAATACGTTTTCGCTCATAATTGTAAAACTCATGGCGTCATTCAATCGAGAAGCCGCTTGTATTTTACCCATCATTTTATTATAAAAAGCAGTCTCATCAACCAAACCTTCATTTACTTGAAATAACGATGCAAAATATTCGGTTACACCCTCGTACATCCATAAATGTTTTGAAAATGTTGGGTTGTTATAATCGAAATAATGCACATCTTCAGAGTGCACACTTAACGGTGTTACAATATGAAAAAATTCGTGAGACACCACATCAATCATACTTTCTTCTAGAGCTTCTTTTGGCATGGCTTCTGGCATCACAACTACGGTTGATGTATGGTGCTCTAGCGCACCAAACCCCTTAGGAGAAGTTTCTTTTCCGTCAGATAAATACACATAAATATCGTAGCGCGATGTGGTATTAACATCACCTAAATAGTTTTTTTGCGCTTGCATCATTTTAAAAATCGTTTCTTTTAACGATTTTGCAGAATGGACTTTATTTGGAGAATATACACTTAAAACAATTTTGATGTCGCCTACTAAAAACTCTTCAACATCCATATCGCCGTACATCATTGGGTTATCGGTAATATCAAAATATCTTTGTGCAAAATAACTTGTTGTTGAGTTTTTATGGTCTTCACTTAATTTAGAACCAATATTTTGCAAAGCAGAAGTGCGTATTAAATCTTTAGAAGCAGTAACATCTAATTTATATTGATTGCTTTTTAATGAATCAAAATACCCAATAAAACCATGTAAATTTAACACATAGTTATTGGCTTCAATATTTGTTCCAGATGGTGAAAATGGGGTTTCTTTACCAATACCACCTTCAGCCTCAATATCAAAAGTATCATTAACTAAATAGGTGATTTTATCCAACTCTGTAGCATTGGCAATGGTCCACGAGTTCGTATCCATTTTGGTAACTACCATTTCGTTTCCTTTGTAATCAAAAGCTTTAAAATCATCAATATAGCTTCCAAAATTACTTACAGAATAGGTGCCTTGAACAACTTTTGGTAATCTATAAGTTACTGTTTCAACTGTAAAACGACCAGGGTTTATTGTAACTGGAGCTTTATCGTTTACAACTTTATCTAAATGTATCGCTGTTTCTATTGGTAAACTAGTTGCTAAATCGTTAGTTGTATTTTTTGAAGCGCCACAACTTGCTAGTAAAATGCCTGCAAATAAGGCAATAAGAATTCTTTTATTCATTTGTATATATATATGCTGTTTGTTGACGCCGAAAATACTATTATGTTTCGATGTGCTTTCTTAAGATTCTGTTAAAAAAGAGGATTTATTAGTATTTTCGCAACATGCAAAATCCTTTGATAAGTATCTTAACTCCTTTTAAAAATACTGAGTTTTTTTTAGAATCTTGCTTAGATTCCATTTTAAAACAATCATACACGAACTGGGAATTGCTCATTATTGATGACGCTTCTACAGATTCTAGTTACAAAATAGTTGAAGCCTTTACGAAAAAAGATAATAGAATAAAACTTTTTAAAAATACAGGAAACGGAATTATTGATGCATTAAAACTCGCTTTTAATAAGAGCAAAGGTGAATTGATTACCAGAATGGATAGCGACGATGTAATGCGAGCAAATAAATTAGAAGTACTTGCAAATAATCTTTTAATATTTGGAAAACAGCATGTTGCAATTGGCTTAGTTCATTATTTTTCTGAAGATGGTATTAAGGAAGGTTATAAAAGCTACGAAACTTGGTTGAATAACTTAACTAAAACTGGCAAAAATTATTCTGAAGTTTATAAAGAATGTGTTATTCCGTCACCTTGTTGGATGCTTTACAGAAGCGATTTAATAGCTTGCGATGCTTTTAACCCTAATATTTATCCTGAGGATTACGATTTAGCCTTTAGGTTTTACAAACACAACTACAAATGCATTCCTTGTAATAAAGTTATACATAATTGGCGCGATTATAGTTCGCGAACCTCAAGAACACATGAGCATTACGCCGAAAATCATTTTATAGATTTAAAACTCAACTATTTTTTAGCCTTAGATTACAATCCGAATAAAAAACTTGTGGTTTGGGGCGCAGGTAATAAAGGGAAAATTATTACCAAAACATTGATTAAAAAAGGCATTCCGTTTGAATGGATCTGCGATAACCCAAACAAAATTGGTCGCGATATTTACGGCAAGGTATTACAACCATTTTCATTTTTAAAATCCGTAAAAAATGCACAAAGCATTATTACTGTGGCTAATAAAAATGCTCAAAAAGAAATAAAAATCTATTTAAAATCGATACAGATGGTTAATAAAACAGATTACTTCTTTTTTTGCTAACAAATTCTTATATTTACTTACTTAAAAACCACTATAATGAATGTAAAACCAATTGTAGTCTTATTATTATTTTTATTGTTTTTTTCTAATCAAACCGTCACAGCTCAAAAAAAAACGGCTCTCTTTAACGGAAAAGACCTGAGTGGCTGGACAATTTACGGTACCGAAAAATGGTACGTTAAAGATGGTTTCTTAATATCTGAAAGTGGCCCAGACAAAGAATATGGTTATTTGGCTACTGAAAAACACTATAAAAACTTTGAGTTAACATTACAATTTAAACAAGAAACCGATAACGGAAATAGCGGTGTTTTTATTCGCTCGACTATTGAAGGTACAAAAGTTAGTGGTTGGCAAGTAGAAGTTGCTCCTCCAAACAAACATACTGGCGGTGTATACGAATCGTATGGCCGTGGTTGGCTAATAAAACCAACTCCAGAAAAGGAAACAGTCTTAAAAAGTGGCAAGTGGAATAAACTTAAAATAAGAGCTATTGATGGTAAAATAACCTCGTGGCTAAACGGCATACAAATGGTTACTATTGATGATGAAAAAATTGGCAACGGCAAAGGGAGCATTGCCTTGCAAATACATAGTGGCGGCGGCATTTTAATTAAATGGCGGAAATTGCGCTTAAAAAAGCTGTAAACAAAAATACATTTTATTCTTTTCTATTTTAATTTTATTAAAAAAATTATGTAGGTTTGACAAATCGAAAAAGGAATGCAGTTTAAACACCCCGAACTTCTTTACGCATTATTCTTACTAATCATTCCAATAATTGTTCATTTATTTCAACTCAGAAAATTTAAAAAAGTAGCCTTTACTAATGTCGCTTTTTTAAAAGAAACGACATTAAAAACGCGTAAAAGTTCGCAAATAAAAAAATGGTTAATCCTTTGCATTAGATTATTACTATTAGCTGCCATAGTATTTGCCTTTGCGCAGCCATATACTTCTAAAACTAATGCCTTAAATACTAAAAAAGAAACCGTTATTTATTTAGATAATTCTTTTAGTATGCAAGCTAAAGGTAGTAACGGCGAACTTTTAAAACGTGCTGTCCAAGACCTTATAAACAACATCCCAGAAAATGAAAATATCTCATTATTCACAAACAATGCTGTTTATAAAAACACAACTATAAAAGCCATAAAAAATGATTTATTACAACTAGATTACACCACCAGTACTTTAACAACCAAAGCGGCATTACTAAAAAGTAACACCTTTTTAGACACAAAGGCTAACATGTTAAAAAACAACATTTTAATATCAGATTTTCAAGAATACAATAACCATCTAAATATAAAAAAAGACTCATTAACCAATTTGATTTTTGTTAAATTAAAACCTGTAAACACTAATAATATTTCTGTTGATAGTGCTTATATTTCTAACACTTCGCCAACACATATCGAGCTTACTGTACAATTGAAACAAAGCGGAGAAAATACTGAAACCATACCCGTATCTTTATTTAACAATGATCATTTAATTGCAAAAACCTCGTTAGAAATTAATGATGTATCTAACACTACATTTTCGATTCCTACTAACGAAATTATTAATGGTAAGCTAACTATTAACGACGCCCATTTACAATTTGACAATAGCCTATTTTTTAACATAAATAATAGGTCAAAAATCAATGTGTTATCAATAAATGAAATCGACGATTCGTTTTTAAAACGTATTTATAATGATGACGAATTTAATTACATATCATCTTCACCCCATCAACTAAATTATAATCTTATAGATAATCAGCATCTTATAATTTTAAATGAGATAAATACCATTCCAAATGCATTAATTTCTGCTGTAAAGGTATTTACAAATCAAGGTGGCTCGCTAGTTGTCATTCCTTCAAAAGATATTATAAAATCGTCTTACAATACATTATTATTAAACTATGCAACTACGTTTAAAGATGTATTAAATACCGAAAAACGTATAACAACCATAAACTATTCGCATCCTTTATATAGCAACGGTGTATTTGAAAAACAGGTAAGCAACTTTCAATACCCCAAAGTAAATAGCTTTTACAACGTGGCTTCAAACGGTGCTTCGAAAGTTTTGAGTTTTGAAGATGAGAAAGCGTTTTTATATCAAAACCAAAACACTTTTATCTTTACTACAGCTTTAAATAGCGATAATTCGAACTTTAAAAATTCGCCTTTAATCGTTCCTACGCTTTATAATATAGCAAAATTCAGCTTTAAAATGCCAAAATTGTATTACACTATTGGCAAAGAAAACAGGTTTGATGTAGATACCCAATTACAACAAGATGATATTTTATCACTAGTAAAGAATGATATAAGTATAATTCCGAAACAACAATACTTTAACAATAAAGTGGTTATTAATACTTCTAAAAGCCCATTGATAGCAGGCACTTATTCAATAAAAAACAGAGCAAAAACCATTGCAAATGTTAGCTATAATTACAATAGAAATGAAAGCGATTTGGTTTACAGCAATCTTTCAAATTTAAAGAACGTCACCGTAAGCGATTCTATTACTGAAATTTTCGATACTATAAAAAGTGACTCAAAAATTAATGCGCTATGGAAATGGTTTGTTATTTTTGCACTAGCATTATTGCTTATTGAAATGCTCATCTTAAAATATTTTAAATGAACATACTTATAAAGTCTGCTACAATTATTGATTCTAAAAGTGATTTTCACAACACAACTCAAGATCTATTAATTGAAAAAGGTGTGATTTCAAAAATTGGGAAACACCTAAAAAACCCAAAGAATTATAAAGAAATTGAATTAGAAAATCTACATATCTCTCAAGGTTGGTTTGATAGTAGCGTATGTTTTGGAGAACCTGGTTTTGAAGAACGCGAAACGATTGCAAACGGACTTAAAACGGCTGCGGCATCTGGGTTTACTGCCGTTGCTATGAACGCCAATACTAACCCTGTAATAGATTCGAATTCTGATATCACATTTGTAAACTCCAAATCGGCAAACAATGCCGTAACTTTATTACCAATTGGCGCGCTTACCGCAAATAGCAAAGGTGAAGATTTAGCAGAATTATTTGATATGAAAAGCGCTGGCTCGGTAGCCTTTTACGATTATAAAAAATCGATTTCCAATCCAAATCTTATGAAAATCGCACTGCAATATGCTAGCAGTTTTGACGGTTTGGTATGCTCATTTCCTCAGGAAAATAAGATTTCTGGTCAAGGCGTTATGAATGAAAACATAACAAGTACCACATTAGGTTTAAAAGGAAACCCCGCTTTAGCTGAAGAATTACAAATAGCACGCGATTTATTTTTACTAGAATATACTGGCGGGAAATTACATATTCCAACCATTTCAACAGTAAAATCGGTAGAGTTAATTAGAACAGCAAAAAAGAAAAAATTGAATGTGAGTTGTAGTGTTGCTATTCATAATCTATATTTTACTGATGATGTTCTAAATGATTTTAACACACACTTTAAAGTATCACCGCCACTAAGGACACAACAAGATGTAGATGCTCTAATTGAAGGGGTTAAAGATGGTACTATTGATATGGTTACAAGTGACCACAATCCCATAGATATTGAACAAAAAAAGATAGAATTTGATCATGCCGATTATGGAACTATCGGACTTGAATCTGCCTTTGGAGCTTTGCAAACCATTTTTTCAACTAAGAAAGCAATTGAGGTTTTAACTAAAGGAAAATCAAGATTTGGATTAGAACAAAACCCAATTAATATTGGCAACCCCCTAAAAATCACACTTTTTAATCCAAACTCTAAATACACATTCACTAAAAAAGATATGATTTCGAAATCTAAAAATGCCATTTTTGAAAACAAAACTTTAAAAGGAAAAGTTTACGGTATTATTTCGAATAATCACGCAGTTTTAAAATCATAACATGACAGAACAAGATATTGATAAAGGCCGTAAAAATGCTATTATAAGCTATATAACCATATTTGGAGTTATTATTGCTTATTACCTAAATAATGAAGATCTCAAAAAAAGTGATTTTGCTAGTTTTCACATTAGACAATCCTTAGGTTTATGGCTTTCTTTTATAGTTGTAAACTTATCAATAACAAGGAATTTTGATGTTTTTATGCTAAGAGCATGCATATACATATTCTTTTTCACACTTATCATCTATGGCTTGTCAAACGCTATTGGAAAAAAATCACAGCCAGTTCCTTTACTTGGGAATTTGTATCAAAAACTATTTTCAAATTTAGGTCGATAAATGATAAATACACAACTTTCACTTCAACATATAATTCGAGAATCTACTTTAAAAGAAAATGCCCCATTATTAATTATGATGCATGGCTATGGCAGTGATGAAAACGATTTGTTTTCGTTTGCTAACGAATTACCAAAAGAACTTTTTATTATTTCTGTAAAAGCCCCCTACCCGCTTCAGCCCTACGGCAATGCGTGGTATGCTATTAATTTTGATGCCGATAAAGGTAAATGGAGCGATAACGAACAAGCTAAAGAATCGCTGGAATTAATTACTAATTTTATTGACCAAGCCGCAAAAAATTACCCTGTAAATAAAAACAATGTAACGCTTTTAGGTTTTAGTCAAGGCACAATTTTAAGTTATGCCGTCGCTTTAACCTATCCTGAAAAAGTAAAAAACATTGTAGCATTAAGTGGCTATATTAACCAAGATATTTTGCCTAAAGATATTAAACAAAAAGATTATTCACATTTAGATTTTTATTGCTCTCATGGAAGTGTAGACCAAGTTATTCCTGTAGATTGGGCGCGACAAACTCCCCCGTTTTTAAATGCATTAAACATTAAAAATGCATACTCAGAGTTTCCTGTTGGTCACGGTGTTGCGCCTCAGAATTTCTATGAGCTGAAAGATTGGTTAAGTCAAAGGTTAGATTAGGTTTAAGATTATAACAAAATAGATTCTGCTGGTTTTTTGGGATAATATTTATGTTTTTATTTATTATATTGCTTACTCTTATCGCCACTAGTTTTGAAAGCTAGCGGGAGCTAATTATGCTGAAATTTTCTATCTATGATTTGTTAACTAAATTAGTTAATTACCTATACACAAATCCTACTTATGCTAGTTTATCAAAGTAAGGGCTACCGCTAGTGTTTACTAGTGGCGTTAAAGATTGGCAGCCAAGAATATGAAATTTTAAATGCACAAAACCACTAAACCAACACTCTTGAAAATCACTTCCACCAACATAGCTAAACCAACAACCATTATTTGGAACGGACAAAAAACCAAAACAGGTATTTACAAAATACCTACAAACAACCCCATTTACCTAGAAAAAGATGCTGTGAAAGGTGATGAAGTTTCAGATAGACGCGTACATGGTGGTATTTATAAAGCTTGTTATTTGTTTTCTAAAAATCAATATGCATATTGGAAAAACTTATACCCAAAATTAGATTGGAATTATGGTATGTTTGGAGAGAATTTAACGGTTAAAGATTTGGACGAAACAAATCTTTACATAGGCAATGTTTATAAAATTGGAGAGGCTTTAGTGCAAATAACACAACCTAGAGAACCTTGCTTTAAATTTGGTGTGAAATTCGGAACTCAAAACGTTTTAAAACAATTTATAAATCATGGTTTCTCTGGAACTTATGTCAGTGTTTTAAAAGAAGGATTAGTAACTAAAGGTGATACCTTTAAACTTATAGAGCAGGCAGAAAACAGTTTAACAACTGCGCAACTTTTTAATTTGCTATATGCCAAAGAAAAAGACCAATCGCTCTTAAAATTAGTTATTAAACATGAAGCCTTGCCACTTAAGAAAAGGAAAAAGTTAGAAGCTTATCTAAAATAAGTTTGGCAATGTTTACTGTATCTTTGCATCAAACCATAATTCATGTCATTTAAAGACTTACAATTAAATAAACCTATTTTAAGAGCCATTGCCGAAGCTGGATACGACAATCCTACTTTAGTACAAGAGCGCACTATTCCTTTAGTTTTAGATAAAAAAGATGTGATAACCTCTGCTCAAACAGGAACAGGCAAAACGGCAGCTTTCGCCCTACCTATTTTACAATTATTGTACGATAAACAAGAGGCACCAAAAAAAGGAAAAAAAATTAGAGCACTTATTATAAGTCCTACACGAGAATTAGCGATACAAATAAACGAGAATTTTAAAGTTTATGGTAAAAATACCTATTTGAGATCTGCAGTAATTTTTGGGGGAACATCTATTGAACCTCAAAAAGATCTTCTAAATAAAGGTATAGATATTTTAGTTGCTACACCTGGGCGTTTACTAGATTTACACAAACAAGATGTTGTTAATCTTGATTATGTTGAAACTTTAGTTCTAGATGAAGCCGATTTAATGTTAGATATGGGTTTTATTGATGATGTTAAAAAAATAGAACGTCTGTGTCCAGAAAGCAAACAAATCTTATTGTTTTCGGCTACGATACCTTATAAAGTTGAACAGCTTGCCAACACTATTTTAAAATCGCCCGAGCGGATTGAAGTAACACCAGCATCTTCGGCAGCAAAAAATGTAAGCCAGGTTTTATATTATGTCCCAAAACGTAATAAAATTGAATTGTGCTTACATATATTACGAAACACTATAAAGGGCAATATTCTTATTTTTAGACGCACAAAATTTGGCGTTGATAAATTAGAACAAACACTTATAAAAAATGGATATAAGGTTGAAACTATTCATGGCGATAAAGCTCAGCATTTAAGGCAAGACGCTTTAAAGAAGTTTAAAAACGGGTATGTAAACATTTTAATAGCAACCGATGTTGCAGCACGTGGTATTGATATAAACGAATTAGATGCTGTTGTAAATTTTGATATACCAAACGTCCCCGAAACTTATGTACATCGCATAGGAAGAACGGGACGCGCAGGACAAACAGGTATGTCTTACTCCTTATGTTCGGCAGATGAAAAAGCTTATATAAAAACAATTCAGCAATTAATAAATGTTCAAATTCCCATTGAGGAGAATCATCCATATCCATTAGACCCAAAAGTAAAACCAATTATTCATAAGTCTAAAAAAACAGGAAGCAAATACAAAAAAGGGCGTAAAAGCGAAGCCTCTAAAAAGAAAAAGAAACGTTGGTATTAATTAATAAAGAATTAAGACCGCTTCGCTGATAGATACAAGAACAAAGACTAACACTTTTTAGCTTTTTTTAATGAATGAAAATAAAACCATGTGTTATATCAAAATTGATAGTTCCAGAAAATAAACCTTTACCACTAGACTTGATTTTAAAAAACTCTGTTTTCTCTCCATTTTTTGTTGGTGTAATCTTTTCTATATTATTATCAACATTTACTACAGTATTAAAACCATAAGCATTTAAGACATAGTCTGTATTTAATTTAAAATAATGTATTTTAGAATATTCTGAAAGAAGGTTAAATTCATTAAAATTATCTGAAAAATTATGAATTACCAAACTATTACTAAAGCCCGTAAATCGATTATTTTTTTGTAAATCCCCTATTTCTAAATTTGAAAATTCAGTTGATAATTTCACGTTATTAATACGTCCTATTAAACCCTTCTTGACGTTGTTCAATGATAATTCTCCTCCATCAATAGATTCTGCCATAAAAACAGCATCTTTTACCTTAATAACATTACCTTGATTATTTAAAGATTGAGACATCAATTTTCCTCCATCAAGTCTAAGAGATAATTTGCTTTTCAAGTCACTCTTTATTGAAATTATGGTGTATTTTGCATCTATTGTTAAGTCCAGGTGCTTGGGAACTTTAATTATAAAATTTTTAATAACTCTTCTTTTTTTCTTTCTATTGTATTTATTAATTAATTCATCTCTTTTTTTTATATCATTTCTATATTTATGTTTAAGGTATTCTATGTAAAAGGATTTTGTTAAACTAGCATCTTTAATTTCACTTAGTATTAATGCTTTGGACTTCTGGATATATGTTTTTTCTTTAAGTGTATCTTTTCTATAAAGTATTCCAAAAATTGAATTCAATCTATAATTATAAAATTTAGATTTATCTACTAGTGTAATATGATTATCTGTCATTTTAGCTTCAACTTGTACTTTCTCAATGACAGCTTTCTTTTTTCTATTGGGATAGTTTTCAAAATCGACATTATATTCTACATAAAGTTTATCGTCTAAGGATGATTGGATTTCTACAGACCCTCCAGATAGTTTAAGTAAAGCTGTTGTAGCAGCATTGGTTTTAAAACTTTTAGAGTATATATTTTCTGTTTGAGCAATAAGTGCTATTGAAGTGAAGAATATTAATAGCCAAAGTTTAAATTGTAGTGTTTTCATAGTATTCGTTTTCTTGATTTAATAATGTAATATGTTCTTGTATATCTTTTAGTAGTTGGAGTCGAGTATTTAAATTTTCTATAAGAGTTTCTACAATTAAAATATTATTAGTATCTACTTTAAATTGCTCAGAAATTTCTTGATAATCTTTGTTTAAATCTTCTAATCTCTTTTTATAGCGCTTAACAAGTTTTTCATCTTTTGCTATGGTTAAAAAGTTGTGCCATTCCTTATTTATATTTAATAAATATTCTTGCTCTATAGTTTCTATCTGCTCTACTAATTCGCTTTGATTTTTTAAATTTCCTTGCAACATAAAATAGCCAACAGCAAAAAACAATAGTAAAGTTGCTGCAAGGCGATATATATTTTTATAGTTTAATTGTTTGTTTGTTTTACTATTAAAACCTTTTAATTTATCATAAAACTCTTGCTTGTGGGTATCTGGGAGTTTGTTGTTAAAAACTTCATATTTTCTAAATAAATCTCTAATATCTTGCTTCATTATATGTTGTTTTTAGAAGTTCTTTTAACCGTAATCTACCGCGTCTTAAATGTGTTCTTGATGTTTTTAATGGTATGTTTAAAATTTGAGATATTTCAGCATGATCATAACCTTCAATGAGGTATAATTTTACTACTATCTGGTGTTTTTCATTTAACTGTTCAATTGCGGTTATAATTGTTTCTTTTGAAATACTATTATTAAAGCTCCAATTTTCATCATCTATAATTTCAATTTTTTCATAATCAATAATAGTGAACTCCATTTTTTGTTTTCTTAATGTATCAATACATTGATTAATAATGATGCGTTTTAACCACGAACCAAAGCTGTAGTCTGATTTATATTTTTTAATATTACTGAAGGCTTTTAAAAACCCATCTTGCATAATATCTTTAGCATCTTCGGTGTTCTTAAAATATCTACATACTATATTAAACATAGCATCACAATACAAATTATAAAGTTGCATTTGAGCCTTTTCATTGCCTTTTACACAACTTTTAATAATAGTTTTTTGTTCTTTTTGCATGTAATTGGTTAGTCTCTTCTCTATTAAAAACGAGTAAAATTAAAAAGGGTTTCAATTTAAACTAAAATAATACTGTTAACTGAAAAAAACCATCACTAGGGATGGTTTTAATTCATTTATATTGCTAATTGTATTACAGCTCTAATCGCTTATCAAAATAATTTTTAAGAAATGTAATTTGGATGCAAAGCATTAGTCCAAAAAACGCAATAGCATACATTAAGGTTTTAGATATTTTAAAACCAGATAAAGCATGACTAACTTTGTTATTCGATAGTACACTAAAATCTAAAGTACTAAACCAGCTTTGCTTTTCGGTTTCTGCACCTAAAACTAAATAAACACAAAGCATAATAAAACCTAAAGCAATTAAACCCCATGCTTTTTTAGAGATTAAAGGCTTGTAAGAGGTCACACTGGTATTATTTAATGCTGCTACTTGAGACATTATTTCTGAAGTAAAATGAATTGAAGGTGCTTCTATATCAGCCTTTTTAATAACCTTTTTAGTAAAACTATCGAGGTATTTATCTTCGTGTTCTTGCATAATATTCAATTATTTCAGGTTCTAATCTACTTTTTAAAATAGCAGCTAATTTTTTTCTGCTTCTAAAAATTTTCACTTTTACATTATTAACTGTAATATCTACAATTTTTGAAATCTCTTCCAAAGATAATTCTTCAAAATAATATAATGTTAATAAAAAACCATCGTCATTTGGCAACAAATTTAAACAATCTTGTATGGTTTTATTATGTTCTTTTTGTTCCAAACTTTCTAAAGCATTATCAATTGTTTTTATTTGATGCTCTGTAAACTCATCTATAGCTACATTATAAATATGCTTTTTATTCTTTTTTAATCGGTCTAAACAGGTATTATAAGCGACTTTATAAATCCATGTTGAAAATTTTGAATCACCTTTAAATTTATACAAGTATTTATAGGTTTTAATAAAGGTATCTTGCGAAACCTCTTCGGCTTCTTCCCTATTTTTAAGCATGCGCAACGCTAAAGTAAAAATCAAGCCTTTATAACGATCTACTAAAACTGTAAATGCATTAGTGTCGCCATTAATAATTTGGTTGATATAGTGTTGATCGTTGTTGGTGGTCATTTTTTAAGTAAGACGACTATATTTAACCTTTGGTTACACATATTCTGAAAAAAATATTTTAGAGACCCTTAAATAAATTCGGAATGATGTTAAACGTATAATTATGAGACAAAACAGACTTTAAAAAAAATAATTTAAAAAAAACTGTAACCAAAATTAAAAAGACATCGTCATAAGCTATAAACACATTAAAATTAATCAATTAAAAACGAAACATTATGGGATCAGAATTAATTATCATACCAATTATATTTGGTGCAATCTTTGGCGTATTTTATTTATACTTTTCAACACGCAATAAAGAACGCTTAGCGCTTATTGAAAAAGGAGCAGACGCCTCTATTTTTATGAAAGGCAGAAGTCATGCCGCTCCAATTTGGAAGGTCTTAATATTAAATTTAGCGCTATTATTAATGGGTATTGGCGTTGGGATATTTATAGCTACTTTATTATATAACAATACAAATTTAGGCGATGAGGCATACCCTGCAACAATTTTCTTAACAGCTGGTGCTTCATTATTTATAGGTTTTAATATGACTAAAAATCTAGATAAAGAATAACAGTCAATCAAATGAGTAAAAAGTAAAAAGCGGTTTTCTTTTTTAAGAGCATCGCTTTTTTTATTCAATTAAAAAATCAAAATACGTTTTAGAAAATGGTTCATGCCGCAAAGTAAAATGCCACCACTCTTTTGGGTAATTTCTAAACCCATGTTTTTGCATTATGGTTTGTAAGAGTTGTCTGTTTTCTTTTTGTTTTTTAGTAACCCCACTAAAATTCACCCAAGATTCTTGTCCGAAAAAATCATACGGACTTCCCATATTCAAAGGCTTTCCTGTACTACCATCAATAATTGTTAAATCTATAGTACTCCCTCTGCTATGTCCAGATTTGCTTGCTATATAACCAGCCCTAAATAAGTTTTTCTTTTCTACATTTGGATAAAAAACAGATTTATTAATAGTATCGTTTAATATTTTTGCCCAACGCACAAAATGACTTACTGCTTGCTGAGGTCTGTATCCGTCATAAACTTTTAGGCATAAATTATTATTCAGCAACTCTTCTTGTACTAACTTTAAAGCAAGTGCCGTTTGTTTAGTTAAAATGAGTTTATTTGAATAATAGCCTTCTATACGTTTACCAACAAAGTTATTTGTTGTGTAGTATCGTAATTCTACATCCAAATCTGGAATAACATCTTTAGCATAAACAAATCCTTCGGGCAATTGCGCAAAAGATAAAAAACCAATAAGACACGATAAAAGCGTAATAAAAAATTTCATAAACTATGATTATTAGCTAATTTATACAAAATAAGTGTATTCCTTAAAGTTGAAGCACAAAAAAACCGAGTTCCCTCAAACTCGGTTCTTTTTAATTTGCTTTTTTAATTACGAAGTAGATTTAAGGTTTCTTTATCAACAACATAATGCAAATATTAATTAATTAATCCATTGAACTAAAAAGTATGTTATTTAGTACATTCCAAATATATAATTATAAATAAATTTAAACGATAAAAAACATATTAAATCGATAAAATACACATAATTTTAACATTTTAAGATGATATAATTAAAAACATCGATAAAACGCATTGTATAAAATATATATAAATAAAAAAAGCATCTTGAAAAAGATGCTTTTTTACTAACTAACCAACCAAAAATATGAATTACATTTTTTAAGTTTAAAGTAACCACTCAATAAACATATTTAGTAAAATGCAATTACAGATAGTATATCAACATCCGTGCCAAAGTTATTATGGCTGGAAAAAATATTTCTATTTATATCGAATTTATAACCCATAAATTATTAAGTAGTGTTAGTATTTATAGCATAATTATAAGATATTTGTGATTCATTAAAAATCAAACAAATTTTATGAAAAGACTTTCAGTTTTAGCTTTAGCAATTTTAATAATTTCATGTGCTAAAGAACAAAAAGATCTAGTTGTTAAAGCAAATATTAAAGGCTTAAAAAAAGGAACCGTTTACCTTAAAAAAGCAAAAGACACATTCCTTATAACAGTAGATTCTATAATGATTAACGGAAACCCTGAATTTGAATTGTATAGTGATCTAAAATCCCCTGAAGTATTCTTTTTATATTTAAATAAAAACACTAACGAAGATGATAGAATAGCTTTTTTTGCAGATAAAGGCATTACTGAAATTAATACAACTCTGAAAAATTTTGTTTTTGACGCAAAAATTAAAGGCTCAGCGCAACAAACTAAGTGGGAAGAATATAAAGCGATGATTTCTAGATTAAATGGTAGAAATTTAGATTTAATAAAAGAAAATTTTGAAGCTCAGAAAGATTTAGATACCACTAAGTTAAATGCTATTGAAAAAGAATATATTAGTTTAATAAAACGAAAATATTTATATACTACAAATTTCGCAATAAATAATAAAGATAGCGAAGTCTCACCATATCTAGCATTAACAGAAATTTATAATGCGCGTATTAATTTATTAGATACCATAAACAATTCTTTAACTCCAAAAGTTAAAGCATCTAAATACGGGAAAGAATTACAAATTTTTATCGATAAAATAAAAGAAGATAATAAAAATAACTAAACAATTCTTATAAGAAAGAAAGTTGGCGGAGAACCTTGTTCGACAAACTTCATTTGTTACTTTCAAAACAAAATAAATTTTGTTTTGAAAGTAATACTCAGAGTAAACTTGTCGTCCCAAGTTGAATCTAACTTTTTACAAAAGTCAACGTCTCTCAGTCTATTTATTTTTTTTAGAGCCGATGGAGGGACTCGAACCCACGACCTGCTGATTACAAATCAGCTGCTCTAGCCAGCTGAGCTACATCGGCGTTTTTAACGGATGCAATATAAATGCACCATTAAAATTTAACCAAGTTTATTAATCTTTTCAATTAATGAGCGTCCTTTTTCTTCTAACTCTGCATTAATTGCTTTAAAGTGAGCTTTTGGGCTTTCAACAGTTTTAGCATTTACTTTAGCTATTAAGGTGTCAAAGGTTTCAATTGCTTCATCAATAATTGCTTCGCTCTTTTTTGTGTCTTTATCTGTGTTTGCATATTCCCAAACATAAACTGCTTCAATAATATCACCTAAAACATAGTTTATATCTTTTTTTAGGTTTCTAACATTTGCCATAATTTGTAATTTAATTTAGTTGCAAAAATAAGTAATTTATTAAACATAAACCTTTATATAACATCGCATTATTAGAAGTTATGGCTCTAGTTTAAAATTGTGTTGATATTAGCTTTTCATACTGCAATCCAATATTTTGATATTTTTGGTAAGCTGTAATATCTTGAGATACTTTACCTATAAATGTG
>Ga0316189_10001436_pt1 | contig 23632 bp, 33 predicted proteins | sample LowCovwburrow_MG_FD_204930 | JGI IMG/M metagenome (GOLD analysis project Ga0316189, IMG submission 204930) | Coastal sediment microbial communities from Maine, United States - Lowes Cove worm burrow | ecosystem: Environmental > Aquatic > Marine > Coastal > Sediment | place: USA: Maine... | reverse complement strand
TGTCCTGAGCGCACGAGGCAATTTGTCCTAAGAGTGCCGCACGAACCGGGTCGGGCTTATAGGCACAGCGACAACCGCCGTTAGTCTGCATACCTACTGGCCTTTTGATGACACAGTATCCGTCGCTACATCCCCCTATGGCGTGCTGCAATCGCCGGTAACGCTTTGTTACGTCGCCGACAAAGGCGCGCAGCTTGTCATCATCAGAACTCATAGTGAGATACCTCAACGTAGACCTTCTCGAACGCGCTGTAATCGACCTCGTGGTCTTGAAGAATTTTCTTCAATATGTCGCGCTTCTTCTCGTAGTATTCGGTCGGTTCGACGCCGTAGATGTATTTACCATTCACGTCCATTTCGGTCCCGACGATCTCTTTCTGCCACCGCTCCTTGCTCTCACGTATCTCGATCCTCAAGTTCTCGACGTGTCCGCTGTAATCGCAGAACACGCAGTAGGGCGTGAAGCGATCCACGGCGAAGCCGAGCATCCAGATTTCGAGGACCAGCTTATTCCATTCTTCCTGCGTTCTCATTTGCTTTCTCCAGTTGCTATCATGCCGATGTAGACCTTTTCGCCTTCCACGGCCCACGCGCTGATTTCCCACTCGTATCCGTTCCAAGACAACTTTTTGTTTTGAAGGTGAATGGCATCCAGCAGGAGCATGGTAATCGAAGCTCTGGTGTAGATGATACCGTCATACTTCTCACGTTCGAAGTTCCACTTGATGATCTTGTTCTCTACGAGTACCACAGCCATATCGCTACTCCCCAAATTGAGACCGCGAGAACTATCTGAAAACGTACTGCGTTAGTCCGGCTCCAGCGATCCATCATATTTCTCCTTCGTGGTTCAACGCGACATTCTCGCGCAGGTTCAGCATCTGAGTTTCGGTCATCTTCTTCTCTGCCCACACTGCCCGGCGACCATTGCTATCTTCCAGATAGATATCGTCGACAAACGACGACATGATACCGACGTCAGGCTCGGCACGGGCCATCGTGTAGCGGGCGATCAGCGGCAAGCCGCCCAGTACCGTCACGTCCATCGAAAAATATCTCATCGTACGTGCTCCGTGTTCAGGGAGGACATGATAGCCCGCAGACGATCCGCTACATCGCCCGTGGCGATCCAATCCTTGCGCTCGCCGTCGTCATCGACGCCAGAGAACTTGGGAAGGGCCAAATGGGCCTCAAACTCGGCTACCAGAGCCTCAGTTTGGGTGATAATCTCCAGAAGCTCTTTCCGGTCACCCTGTAAGCGTTTGATATAGTTCATGGTATGTCGCCTCCAGTTCAGTTCTTTCGTTCAATGTGTAAGCATCATACGCTTTCCATATGGGAGGGGTCAACAACTTTTTTGCGGTCGTAGCGTTTTTTGTTCTTCACGACCCTCTTTTTGAACATCGGAGAGGACAGAGCAGCCCCTGCCGGTGACCGACGCTTAATTGTTCCAGCGAGGGTGCTTGTTCGTGACTTTGAGATGGTTCGGGTTGACACAATTCTGGACCTTGCATGTGCGAGTGACATAATAGCTGTCGTCGAAATCCCAAAAGACCTTCGCGACGAAGCGGTGAGCCATGACCATCTTACCATCTGTGTTCATGACAGGATAGCCGTTGCGGTCGAGCGCGCCGGTCCAGACCCAACAGGGCAGGAATGCTCCTCGGACGACGTGGGGTTCGATCACGTTGAGCCATTCCTTTGGAATGTTCTCAAGCTGCGTGTGGACGTTTATGAGTGCGCGACGTTTCAGCATGATAACCTCAGTTCGTAGTTTGACCATCCATCATAGTTCTTATCGAACCGGGTGCCAACAAAAATATCCATCGCTTCGTCGTTCGGAACACGCTGCGCGTGCTCGTCGATCACTCGAACAGGCATCGCCCCCTGCCCTCGCAGTGTGATCCACGGACAGATAAGTGCCTTGGGCTTGCCGGTTGCTGGCTGGAACAGGATACAAACGAACGTGCGATCCCCTGCTTCGTGCAGCTTGGTCAGCCACAGCTTCTGTTCGGGTTTCAGGAACCGCTCTGGTGTGATCGACCGCGTCCCGGCATACGGGATAGCTTTGAACTCGATCCAATTACCCTTGGTCACGTAGCGGTCAGGAATACCCTTGATAAACTTCTCGGCGGTGTGCCACGAGAAAATGCCACGGCGCAAAAGCGCCGCAGCAAATTTCTTCTCGAATGTCGCCTCAGTGGACCGACTTATGGTCTGCTTCGTCTTCGACACTTCGAGACGCATGGTACTCCTCCTTCCAGTAGGGTTGGTTTTCGATCACCCATCTAGTGAAATACTTCGCACATTCATCGCAGTGGAAGCCCTTGAGTTGTTCTCCAATGCACATAAGCAGGAGGAAGGGACCGGGAACGACAGCGTCCGCGAGGAACATACTGCCGCCCACCGGCTCACCCATCGAGATGGTGACGACGTGCGTTGCGTTGTGTTTGAGTTGGGCGTCGGTCGACAACTGGTAGTATGCAAATTTGCAGTCTTCTTTCTTGTAGTCGCTGTTCTCCATCAACTCGTCGAAATCAAAGTGGTCGTCCGCTACTACCACGCCATAATCTATATGGACCTCGCTTTCATCGAGATAGTCATTGATTTCTGGTTTGCACCGGACGACAACGCTCACAGTCGCACCTGAACCGGCACCAGAGTTTCACCGTCGTCGGACAAATCGTAGTTGACCTTGTTCAGATCGAGGTCGTACGTCTTTGCGACGTCCAGCCAGATATCACGACCCTCCTGCTGGATTTCAGCCATCCGGTTCTCGCCCTGCTGACAGACAGTGCGGACGAACTGATCGACAGCCGCCTTCTTGTCGCCAAGCTTTTTCAGACGTGCCGCGTGATCCTTGTTGAGCTTCACATTGGTTGGCATGGTCATTCTTCGTCTCCCGTGTTCGGCGCTTCGCCAAGCGCGCGGAAATAGGTGTCGATCAGGTGCTCCTGTTCGGTGCGTTCGTCAGGGTCCATCTTGCGAATAGCGATCACCTTCTTCATCGCCTTCACATCGAACCCGTTGCCCTTGGCCTCGGAGAACACCTGTGCGATGTCCTCAGAGATACCCTTCTTGTCTTCTTCGAGGCGCTCGACGCGCTCGACGATACTGCGAAGCTGTGTAACTGTATCGTTCATGCTGAAATCTCCTTGAGTTTGTCAATGAAAAACCACTTACGACCGTCATTCAGGATCGTACCTCGGACAAGGTAATCGCGCCCCTCGGCCTCGGGTAAGTCCATCAGCGGTTGCCCCATAGATGCAAACTTGAACCGGCTGATGGTAGAGCCACACTCCCCCGTATCGTCTTCCCAATACAGGTTGAGGAATGTGGAGTTATCGGAGAGGGCTTTGCCACTGTCATCGGTCTTTGTGCGAAGCTGACGTCGCGTGAGAGTTGCGATGAAGCAGTATTGTCCCTTTTCCTCCGGTATCTGATCGAGACGTAACACCGGGCCACGAACACCGTGGGCATCCGGATCGTCGTATAGGTGCTTGTACTGCTTGCCGCGCCGGTTCAGGTCAGCCCAAGGAGTGTTGAAGGGCTTCGTGATCTTGTCGCGTTGAGCAGGGGTGAGGTCTTCGAGCCACGTGTCAGGGTTCGCGTCACGCTTTGCCATGAGCGTGTCAGCGGTCTTCTTGCCGACGCCCTTGACCGACGTGAAGCCGCCGTACAGGCACCCGTCAACGATAGCCCAATCAGCGTGTGACTTGGCGTGATCGAAGGGAACGATCTCATGTCCCTCCTGCGTAAGCTCGCGTAGCAGAGCCTTGGCCTGATCTTCCGACGCAGCATTGCGAAGCTGTGCCACGGCAAATTCAAGCGGGTACATGACCTTGAGCCAAGCGCACTGGTACGAGACCATCGAATAGGCGACAGCGTGAGACTTGTTGAAGGCGTACGATCCGAACTCGCACATTTCATCCCACAGATCGTTCGCGGGTTCTTCTCCCATCCGCTCGATTGCGCTGTCGAGGAAACGCTGACGGTAGTTGTTCAGCGCCTCGGGGTCTTTCTTTCCGACCGCCCGTCGAAACCCGTTGACCTCGATATCATCGAATGAACCGAGATCGCGTACGATCTGCATTGCTTGTTCCTGATATACAATCGTGCCAAAAGTCTCGTTCGTATGGGTTTCCAGCGAAGGATGGGCATACTGGAAATCAGTAGAGCCAGATCGTCGCGTGACCCAATTTGCAGCCGCTCCACCGACCAACGGACCCGGTCGCGCAAGCGACGTAAGGGCGCAAAGATCATCGAATTTTTCGACATTGATTTGCCTCATGAGTGCTCGGACAGCGGTGCCCTCGAATTGGAAGATGCCGGTTACCATGTCCTTATTGAAAAGGTCGAATATGGCAGGGTCTTCGAACGATAGATCATTCAGCTTGTGTGGGTCCATGCCGACCTGCTCGCAACAGTCTTCGATCACGGACAGGGTGCGTAGGCCAAGCGCGTCGAGCTTCAACAGATTGACACTCTCTGCATCCTTGAGGTCAAGCGAGATCGTGCCTTCCTTATTGAGCACGCCGAAGTTCGTGACAGGCTCGTTCGTCACGCAGACGCCAGCAGCATGAACGCCGTGATGCCGGGGATGTCCTTCGATCAGGGCAGCTTCGAGTATCTGCGGGTTCGCTTCAAGCAGGGGTGCGGTGTCGTCTGGCATGTTCTTGAACATCACGCCAAGCGGCACGTTGACGCTCTCTGTCGTCCTGCCGATGTCGCGCATCACGCTGTACTCTACACCGTGAGCTTTACCCGTGTCGTTGATGGCGCTCTTACCTCCGAAGCGCGATACAGTGCCGAGACGCGCGACATGATCCGCGCCATAGGTGTCGCGCAGGTACTGGAACACTTGGTCACGCTTATTGTCAGGGAAGTCGATGTCGATGTCGGGCCAATCTGAACGTCCAACATCTAAAAAGCGTTCAAAGAGCGTGCCGTATTTGAGGGGATCGAGTTCCGTGATGCCGAGAAGATAGCAGAGGAGAGAACCACCGCTAGAACCACGACAAGGACCAACGAACATACGGGCTTTAGCCCACGCCACAACATCCGCGACAAAAAGAAAATAGTCCTCGAACTTTTTATCTGCAATGACGCCGAGTTCGTGTTGTAGCCGAGTGTGGTAATCACCTTCAAGCACAATTCCCCGACTTGCTGCGCCTCGCTCTGCGAGCACGGCAAGAGTATGTTTAGTTTTAGGCTTGATGTTGGTAGCGCGCGAAATTTGCGCGGTACACTCGATTGCGATGTCTTCTGCGTTTTCGATCCATCGTTCTTCATGGTCAATTCCTGCTCCTTCCCAAAGGGATATCAGTTCAGATTTCCGTAGCATGTGAAAGCCGTCGCTCGCACCCTCTCCAAACCTTTGCCCCTCGGCGATTGCCCGCACGAGACGGAACGCTTGCCGATGATCCGGTGAAGGATAGGAAGGAGAAGGTGCAGCGACCACTTGGAAGTCCCCGCTCTGGATCGCGTAAAGCATGTGTCCCGGTCGTGGTCCGACACCAACGTATCCAAAACCAAGCTTCGCGAAATCCACGAAGTCTCCAAGCGAGCACTCGTTGACGATGACCTCGCAGTGCCCCTTGAGGTCCGCAAGCTGCTTCCACGTCAGACGAGGCCGGTAGTACATTTGCTCATGCGCCTTCGACATGATGGCGTACATCACCTGAAGGCCGAAGTTGTTTTTCGCCAACAGTGTGACCAGAGCATGTTTCGGGTCTTTCGTCAGGGCTGGCACGACTGCCACCTGAACGCCGTAGATAAGCTTCACGTCCTTGAAGACCTTCGAGAACGGGACGTGCCCCCATGTGCTGTTCGGGTCAGCGATACCAATCGAGGTCGCGCCGATTTCCTTACAACGGGCAAGCCACTGCTCGGGAGAGCCGAAGCCCTTCATGAACGAATAGTCTGTTTTAGCGTTCAGGTGGATCATATTATCGTACCATTCTGTAGCGTTGTTCGATGTCGTTGTACGACACCGACTTACGTTTGGCAAGAACTTTCAGCGCCTCGTCGACATCGACATCCTCACCGTACTTATGAAGAAGCAGGATGGTAATCTCGCTCTTATTGAGCGCCCGGTTCGGATCGAGAGAGAAAACGCTTAGAACCCTCGATGCGTCGCTGTTCAACGTATCCGTAGGCGTCTCGTCGGAAAAGGTTTGCTTGGTCATTTGACCCTCCGTAGATATTGCTGCGCCTCGGCCTTGCCGTACTCACGAAGGATCACCGCCGTGGCGCGGATATCCGGTAACGCTTCGTGTGCCCCTTCGAGCTTCTTGCCGGTGATGTCCTTGTAGACGTCGCCGAGTTTCTTGCGCTTGCCGTATTCCTTCACGACAAGGTCCATCGTGTCGATATGATATGTCGGCCACGGAAAGTGAGCCTCGAAACCGTACCGTCGCAGGTTGTTGTGGAGCACCTTGGTGTCGAAGCCGTTGATGTTGTGACCGCACCAAATGACACTGCCCCGAACGAAATCAGCGAACGGAAAGAACGCCGCGAAGAACGTCGGTTCGGTATCGAGATCGCCGGGACCGATACCACGAAGCTTAATCGCACCTTCTTCCCAATCGCTCGGGATAAGCTCGGGGTTCACGTCCATGACGAAGCTGTCGATCTCCTCCAGATCGGCGTCCAGCTTGATCGCACCGATTTGCGTGATGCCGGGCAGGGTGTCCTTGCCGGGACGAACCAAGCCGGTCGTTTCAAAGTCTAGTAGGGTAATCATCCGTTTGATCCTTCGCCAGAGTTTACCTTCATGAGAAGGTCCATGTTCGAATTAGGAATATCGTTGTCGCCGATTTCACGTAGGTCGTACGACATGAGGGCGAGCATATTCCAAGCCGCCATCGCAAGATGATGACACCCTGTCTCGGGGTCGTACCGCTCGCCGACGAGAAACTTGAGAAGATGGCGTGAGGCACAGCCAACCATGATCGACCATTTCATGCCACGTTCCCAATTGCGTTGGGCATACTTCTTGCTGCCCTGTGTCGTCACGTCGCCCAACGCCCATGTCCATTCTGGCGGAACCAGTTCGATAAGGTTCTTTTCGGCGTTGAAACGAAGTCCACCTCCATCGGCCAAATCCGTTTTTTTCGTCGCGGAAAATTTTCGATTTTTTGATTGCGATTTTGTACGCTCTGCCATTTTTTTCAACTCATCCATCGACATGATGCACCCTTGTCATAAGTCTGCGCCAACAGTACGACCGAACCAAAGACAGCACCGTGAAGATGCAGGTGATCCAGAAGTTATCTGCGTAGGTCACTTCGAGTTCCCACAAGGGGGCAACGACGTAGACCCACATGAGATAGGACAGGGCGAAGCCGGAAAACGTGTTGGCGAAAGTTTCCAGCAACGCACCCCGCCGCGTTTGGTGACCGCTCCTCACTGATCGTCACTCAGTCCGATGTCTGGCAGCGGCTGAAACTCAGGATGCTTTTCGGGATAGCGCGCCCGCAGCTTGTCGAGGTTGCCAGCGATCACTTCATCCCACGTCACGCCCATCGTGTCGAGCATCAACTGGTAATACCAGAGCACGTCGCCGAGTTCGTGAACCAGCTTCTGCCTGATCTCACGCTCAGGCTTGCCGTGCATCAGGTGCTTCTTCATGAGGTCGACGACCTCACCGCTCTCGCCAGCAAGACCAAGGCATGCCAGCAACATACGCTCACGTCGACCAGAACAAGGCAGGGTTACACCCTGATCGACGAAGTTTCCGTACTCGCGCATCGAGTCTTCGAAATGGCCTTCATCAAAGCCAACACCATCCATGATAATCATTTTTCGTTCCTTTCTTTCAGACCAACGCTCGAAGATACATCAACGTGCGCGGTACAATTATTGTGACAGACTTCTTCGCTCTCGTCAAACCAACATATGCGAGACGAATTTCACTATCGGGGTCTTTCTCCTGCTCGTCCCAAGTCTGCTTGTAGCAGTCTGTGAACAGCACGACGTTGTCAGCTTCACGGCCCTTCGATCCGTGATACGTGCTGATATCTATGTTCGGCTGCGGCCCGATAATCTCCAGACCATACTCGTTTACCTCGCGACGCAGCGCCTCGATTTGTTTGACCTCCCACCGCTTGTTCGAGAACAGGCTAGGCCAGTTCGTGACAGGCGACAGGTCGATGTCTTCCTTGCCAAGTGTGAGCTTGCGATCATCGACGCCGCGCGCTCGAACTTCCGCCGCCTGTTTCCTGTCTCCAATCTTGTCGAGCAGCTTCGCGAGGACGGCAGGGCGGAACCTCATATCGTTGTGGAACAGTTCGAGATAGACGCGGCACAGCTTGCCGAGTTCGCTGGTTCCCATCGACGTGCCACGTACCGTGTGCGGCACCCGAAGCTTCTGGAGCATGCGTCGCACGTCGTACATCTGTCTGCGATGACGGGTCAGGACCATGACGGTCTCGTCACCGCGCGCCCACTCGCGCCAAGGCAGGAACATTTCGTCGAGGGAGAACCGCTCGATACTGCCGGGCTTGTCCTGCCACTCGACAGCCTTTGCCTTGCGCCGCTCGATCTGTTCGATCACGCTCGTTGCCTGTTCACCAATGGTGACTGGAACTCGATACGAATGTTCCAGCACGACATCCTTGTCACTCGGGTAGTCGAGGAAGCCGAACTCGTCAGCACCAAGGAACTTGTAGATCGACTGATCGTCGTCGCCAGCAATATGAAGCTGTTCAGCCTCGGCAGAGAACTTGTTCACGATCTCCCACTGCAAACGCGACAGGTCTTGAGCCTCGTCAACGATCACGACATCGACATCGCCCGGCCCATAGTCGCCTTCGCGATACTGCAACAGCATATCCGTGAAGTCGAGCTTACCGTGCTCGGCCTTGTACGCAGCGTAGGCTTCGAGGAAACCGTCAGGTTCGATCAGCTTCGAGGACGGCGGCATGTTTGCCGTCACTTCATGCAACGGAACCATCTGCGCCTTGGAAAGCTGATCCGCGAACAGGACGATGTCATACCCTTCGTCGACATTCTCGTCGTATTCTTCAAGCGCCTCGACGTCGAAGCTTCCTTTGATGTAGTAGCCGCTCGCCTTGTGGAACTCGTCGTTATCCTTGCTCGTCCAGATGTCGTTGAAACCAATCTTCGCCATCCCGCAGCACATGCTGTGGATCGTGCGAAACCATTTCATGTCGGTCTTCGCCAGACCCAAGTCCTTAGCTACTCGATCCTTGACTTCCTCGCACGCGGCCTTGGTGTGAGTAATGTAAGCCACCCTCGTTGGCGGCACTCCAGATGCCAAGACGGTTTTTAGCGTCGAAATTAAGGTGGTAGTTTTCCCTGTACCGGGAGGCCCATAGGTCTTCGTAACTTTTGGCATCTACAATTTCCTTCGCTAGTTCATTTATTTCGTCGCGCTCGATCTTCGACATTCGAGGCAGGATGTCTTCTGGTAGATAGTCTGGTTTCTTGTCCGGTTCAGATGGACAGCCGGGAATGATCCCGACGATGAAGCCCCAATCGTTCACGTAATATCGAGGGGCGATGCCGCAGGGTTGAGCGCCCGGCAGTGTAACACCGCAGACTTTGCATTGCATCAAAAATTCTCCCGTTTCTCGGGCGGATCGAACCAAGGCTCGCCGACAGGGTAGACCCATAGATTTCTTTTCGATCCACCTATCTCGACCCTCCACTGCTCGGCACCGTCTTCGTTCAGCACCAACCATACGAAACGGTCTTCGTACCGTGCCCCGCTACGCCTGAGATAGCTGATGAAATCCGTGCCACGGAACATGATCCTTTTGTCCTCATAGAACGGGTAGCCTTCCATGATGCGCTTCATGTCACCGCCTTGCATCATCTGCCCGGTCCACTCCATGAAGTGATGCCTGATCTGCCCACTCTCGCCGACGATCTCCGGTGCCTTTTCTTCTTCGAGAAACTCCATCGCATCCTGCAACCGGACCTTCCAGTCCTCGGGTTTCATCTGCTTGAGCACGCGGTTGCACTGCTTGAAGAACTCCTGTCGGAACACCGGGTAATTGAACAGGCCATCGGTCTTGAGCCTGATCGGCTTGCCGTCGATGACGATGATCCAGATCGGGTCTTCCGTACAAATCTTGCGGATGCTGTCGATGGCGAACTCGTCGAGCGTTTCATCGTCGCCGCTGCCGACACCGAACTCACGTTTGAGGCACGCCTTCTTGTCGCACATCGCGCACATCGGCTGCTGCTTGCACAGATACTGATAGTCGCGACGCTCCTGTGTCTTGACCACCCGTGCCACGTCAGAGAACGGAAGGGCAGGGTGAATGTGCGAGGCGTTGAACTCTCCGACCCGGTCCTGCCAGTCGTCAGGGTAACGCTTCTTGAGATAGACCGTGACATGGGTCAGGGCATTGTCGCGACCGCCCTCCTCGATACCTTCCTCGATCATACGGTCGATGCACGGCGGCGCTTTGCTGCCGGTATTATCTTCGTGATGGACAAGCTCCTCGGCCCGCACGTCGAGGTCAGAAGGGTGAACCTCCCGCTCGTGAGCGAACAGGGTGAACTCTTTCAGGCTGAGTTCGGTCTTGCCATCTACGCCCATGCACGGGCGCGTGTCTCCGAAGTATGGCAGGTTGATCCATGACCCTGCATCGTTCGTCCCGATACTCTCCTGCTTGGGGAAAATCTCGACCTTCGGATCGAGGCCGAGACGCTTTGCAAACTTGCGCGCGATAATAAGCACGTCCTTCGCCAATGCAGGTTCGGTCAGGAAGCAATAAAGATGCGCGCCACCAGACTTCGACTTGCAGACCAGCAAGGGTAGGTTCAGCTTGTTGATGCTCGCAGCGAGCGAGGCGTGAAGATCGTCTTCGCCATACTTGTCGACGTCTATAACGAACCATGAAACCGTGTTGTTATCGGGAATAATCGGAACGATGCCCAAGCCGACCTCGCCCCGAACGTGCGCCCGGTAATCATCAATGGTCAGATCACCATTGGTGACGGTCTTTGCTTTCCCAAGGAACTTCGTGCCACGCTTGGCAGTCTGTCCCTTGGGAAGCGCATAGGTTCCATAGGCGTCCGTACGACCTACGAACAACTCATGGAACTGCCGCATTAGAACTTCTCGGTTGTCGGTTCGGCGTCGCCAGCCTCGTCGGACTGGTCAACAGTGAAGCCGCGCTCCTCGAAGCTTTCGAACATGGCCTTGGTGAAGTTGAAGGTCTCCTCCTGTTCGACGAAGCCAGCGGGCTTGAAGGAATAGTTCTTGTACTCCTGCCCGTCGTTGTTCGTCTCGGGTACAGTGCCGACCGTGAACACGCGAGAGAAGATCGGCGCGTTGCCCATCTTGAGCATGGCATTGAAGTCCTTCGCCTTCTTGACTGCCGTGTTGGACAGCGACAGAGCAGCGACGGCGTTGCCATGATCCGGCAGGACGACGACGTAGTTGTGGTGGGCAGTGGCGGCAGGGTGACTGTCGGCATCGCCGGGGATCGCGGAACCGAACTTGTCCATTCCGTTTTCATCGACGAACCGCTTGGTCGTCCATTCGACCTTGACCAGTCCCTTGACCTTGTTCTCGAAGGTCTGGTTCTGCTTATCCCACTCGTAGCGAGCACGACCGGAGGACTGATCGAAGACCTTCTTGGCACGGGCAAAGATGCCGCCGCCTTCGAAGTTCTGATCCTTCCACAGAATGAACTCCTTGCCCTGCACGATGGGAATGACCCGCATGGTCTCGCCCGGTGCCGCGAGGATTTCGCCAGTGACGTTCAGGAACAGGGAGCCTTCCTTGATCTCGCCCGCCTTCACTTCCTTCGTCGTTCCCTGCGCCAGCTTGATGCGAGGGATAGTGACGTCTTCGTTTTCGATGTTGTCGGTGCCCATCGGCCCGACGTAGTTCTGGAGATACGCGGGAACATTCCCGGCCTCGACGTTCGTAACTTCTTTCGACTTTGCCATGTTTATTTTCTCCTGAGCATAGCTGTTGGTACGTAGTGTGCCTCGACCGATGTCGGTAGGGGCTTGCCGTTTGAAAGCTGATCCTTGCAGAAGGCTTTCAGGGTTGAGGGGAAAACGTAGTCTTGTATCAGGGCTTCGTTCCCCGTCTCACGAAGTTCAGCGTACAACGTTTCACGACCGTCTGCCTTCACGTTCACGTAGACCTGTTGCTGAATGAAGATGGTTCCTACACCATCTACCGACACCTTGTCTATCTCGTTTTCTTCAAGGTACTCGGGCAGGTCGTGTTCAGCGAGAATTTTCAGCCGCTTGTTGATCTCCTTTTCGCGCGCCGCGAGACGTTCCTTCTCGTCCTTGAGCGCACGAAATTCTTGGCACATGGTAGTTAGATCGCTCATACTAAATCCTCCATTCCTTTCGACAGTCGGTGATCGTCTTCGACTAGATTGTAATACCACGCGCTGTTGCCGTCGCACGTAGCACGAAGCGCGTCGCACATGATCTTGCCCTCGACCTCGGGCACGTTGGCCGCGACCAGACGATCCGCCACGCTCTCACGAGCGCCGTTATCTATGGCGATTATCTTCACAGAACTCTCACTTCTGCCGGGACGTACTGCGAAGTCTGACCATCCCAAGCGAGGAGACGAATGTGCCCCGTCCGGTTCGCCATGATGTGACCAGCCAGAGCAATCAGGGCAGGGTGCCCGCTCGGGATGATCCAGTCGTCCTTGGTGATGTCTCGCATCTTATCCTGCATCCGCGTGAACGAACGCTTGAGACCAAGGTGCGAGACACGACCCTCGATCACGACTTCCAGATCACCGTACTGTTCCGCAGGGAGGTAATTGATGCGACCCAAATCCTGCGTGATATAAACCATACTCATTTCGACGTTCCTTGTTTCTAGGTTTCGATTATGTCAGAGAGATCGAGCTTTGTCACGAACTCTTTCCACTCTCGCTCAGAAATTTGCTCTCCGAGAAGGTCTCGCATGTCGGTCAGGGTTTGACCGGAACCTTCGCAATGGCGCAGGGCAGTAGCCACTATAATCTTCTCGGCGCGAGACAGGGTGATGCCATCGACATGATAGAACTCGAACGCTTCCATCGCATCGGGCCAGAGTTGCCAAGCCAGATTTTTAAGTTCAGCGGCGAACACCCTGATTTCATACTGTGCATGAGGATCGCAGCGAAGCTTGAGGAAGTGCATGAGATTGTGCAGGTCGATCTTCCACACGAACTCGGTGTAGACGTCGAGTGTCAGCACGTTGCGTGCCGTCTCCTTGGCGACACCCCCACTCAGCATATCTTCGTAGAGATCGTAGCTGTCCTTTTGGTGCTCTCGCATAAGCCTTTTGACGTCGTTCTGTGCCCCTTCGTTAAGAGGAATAGACCGACCCTGCTTATTGTCCGTAGCCTGATGGGAGATGACGGAGGGCAGGAAGAAATCATCTGGAAGCTGAGAGTAGCGACCGCTGACTTCGTTCAGACTTGCCGTGCGATGTCGTATCCACTGCCGTGCCACGAAGATCGGGCACTTGATGATGACCTTCAACTCGCACATCTCGAACGGCGACGTGTGTTTGTTACGCATCAGGTAACGAATTAGAGCCTTGTCTGTCGAACTGCCGACGCCCCGATACGAGACACGCGCCGCGTCAACGATGTCCGTGTCGGTGCCCATGTGATCCACGTAGATGATGTGACCATGATCGAGCAAATTTTTTCTTTGACCTTTTTTCACTCTCAATTCTCCTGTGAAACGATGTTCGAAATTCGGTTCTGGTAGTCCTCGTAGATAATCTCCTCCTGCCTGTCCGCAGTCTCCCTCATTTTTGCAATGCTTTCATCAAACAAATCGTGCGCCGCGCACAGTGCTTCGAATGCCTCGACGTCTTCGACGACACCGATACGACGCCTCTCAGCATCTTCGGTCGTAAGCCAGTATTCGTTGTGATAGTGGAATGCTTCGCCGGGCCTATAGTTTCCTCGACCAGAGTCAAAAGATAAATTGCTGCCGCAGAAGTGTTCGAAATAAATTCGTTTCGCCGTTTCGCGAACAACTTTGAAGCCACCATAGCTCGTACCTGACAAGAAATTCCTTGACTTAAAGACCCAAATCATTCTTGTACCTCTCTAGTTTTGAGTTCGACTGTGTAAGCTTGGTACTTGCGTAATTGTACTCCGCTTTGCGCCATTTCACTTCCATTTCCAGAAGCTCACGCTCTCGATGATCTGCTACACCGCAGAGAGCAAGAAGCAAAATTTTGACTTCTTGATCCTGATCTGGCTTTAGGGCGCAGCTTCTTGCCTGTTCTCTTAAATCCATTCTCGTACCCCATCTTTCATGACCTGTGCGCTGATCTCCACGTTGCGCCTCATGGTCGCTATGATTTTCACGTCGACTGTGCCCGGCATGAGCAGGTCGAAGAACGTGATCTTCTCGTGCATCTCGGAACCGATGCGGTGGTTCCTGTCTTCCGACTGAATGCGTTGCTCGGTGTCGAAGCTGTTCGAATAGTAGATCACGATGGATGCGGTCTTGAACTCGTCGATACCGATACCACCAGCAGAAGCGTTTCCGATAATGCCGTCCAGTTCACCACGAGCCATCGACTTGCGAACCGAGATACGTTCGGAAGCTGACACGCTGCCATCGAACTTGGCGACCTTGTATCCCTGCTTGGTGAGCATGGCGTGCAGGGCGTTGATCTCGGCAGTGAACCGTGACCAGATAATAAACTTCTGATCGCCAGCTTCTTCGAGGATTTCGATGACGTTCTGCATCTTCGGGTTCTTCTCGGGCGACACAAGCTCGTGCGTGCCGACCCGCTCGCCAAGGTCATTTATCATTGGCAGATATCCTCCGACGATTTCTTGGAACCGGAGAAGCTGCGTCAAGGCGATGGGAGCCTCGATCACTTCGTCCTGCCATTCCGTGAACATCTGCTCCTTCATTTCCTTGTACGCCTTGGCTTGCGTCGGTGCCATTGACACGCGCCGCTTCACATAAACCTTGGGCGGCAGGTCGAGGCATTCTTCCTTCGTGACACGGTACGAGCAGGAAGCGATGCTTTCGGAAAGCTCGTCGAGGTTTTTGTAGTGGATGACCTGCTTATCTTTGAAGCCGCCCATGACCGCGTAGTGATTACGGAAGCTGTAGAAGTTTCCGAACCCAAGCACGTCCTCGTTCAAGAAACCGAACTGTGCGAAGCTGTCCAGCGGGCGCTTTACGATTGGCGTGCCGCTCATTATTCTCGCTAAGACGCACTGAGATCGTAACTTCATCGCCGCCTTCGTCCGTCTCGAACCACGGTTCTTGATCTTCGTACTCTCGTCCGCCACTATCATCACACGGAAAGCTTCGCAGAATGCTCGCAGAAATTCGAAGCATCTTGTCACATTCAGGGCATCGACGTTCACCGACAACACTACTAAAGAGTTCCGCGTACGCTCTGTCGCCAGCGTGCTGATCTCGTCTTCGAACTTCATCCATTCCGCTCTCTCCCGTCCCTTGGACTGACTGATCCAAACGCCCTTCACGACAGGAACGTCGGAAGGCATGTGGTCTTCGATTGCATCCTTGTCGTCTTCATGTTCCTTGTGGCAATCCCACATGACCCAATTCGTCTTCACCGAGTTCGGCGAGATAACGAGCAGGGCGTCGATGCGATCTTCACGCCAGTTGTGAGCCGCGTCGTCGATGCAAACCTTGGTCTTGCCCGTGCCCTGATCCATGAGGTACGCGAAGTAGGGCATGTCCCTGCCCAACAACAGCGCCTTCTTCTGATGCTCCATCGGCTTGTATTTGAACAGGACGTGGTCAAGCAGGGAGAGGTCAAGCGTGTTCTTGCCGTCACGTATTGCGGCGCGCTTTTCCTTGAAGCCCTTGGCGTGTTCGTACGCAGCAAGCGCCTCGTCAGACCACTCGGCCTTGGGCCAAGCCATGTCTATGTATTCGAGATTGGTGAGGGACGGGCGACAGGTCCACGCCTTTTCCTTCTTGTTCCAACGACGCTGTGGGATGCTGCGAGCCTTGATAAGCTCCAGATCGTTCAGCGTCGTACGAACAAAAATATTCGTGCCGTCGAATGAGACTGAGGTCATAATGTTCCGGTGTTCTGAAGCTGATGTTCCAGTTGTTCGAGGTCCGGTTTCGGATCGTCGAACATATTGGATACGAGACCATTTGAATTGGTCTGATCGAGACGTTGCAGGGTGTCGTCACTGGCGAACTGCCAACCACTGATCGCTGGAAACCCTGTCACTACATCTGTCATTTCTAGTTCCTTTCGTTGGTTCATTTTCCAGACCGGAACCCTAGAGTTGCCCCAAGCACCGTGGCCTACGATGCGGTTCGGGTTCCGACCTGCAAAAACATTGTGGCACAGATTATCTCACGGGGCAAACACCATTTTCACATTCTTCGTCGATCATATCGAGACCCGTGTCACGTTCGATGTCGACCGGCAGAAGTTCCTTTTCGTATTTCTCGAACTCCTCACGGTTCACAACCTGTTGCGGCAGGTATGGATAACCGACATCTTCCGGCGTCATGGTTGGGTCGATACGCGGCATGAACGACACGCCAACGTAGCTCTCCCAATTCTCGTCGATCCAATCGACGATCTTAGAAACTTCATCCGGATCATAGCTGATCGTAACCGAACAGTTGTGGTCGACGTAGTTGTCCATGAGCATCTTGTATCGCTCAAGCTGCTTGACCGCGCTCTCAAGGTTGACCTCCATGCCGTCCTTGAGTTCGAAGTTCGCCGCGTCATTCCGAACAGGGAAGCGGACGATCTTCGTGTCGGTGTCGGTTGGGTTCGGACTATCGAAGATGTAATAGTTCGCCTTTACAAGCTTCGGAACCAGCGGATCGTGCGCGCCTATCTTGACGTGGTTCCACATGTACCGACCCATCGGCTTGTGAGCACCCTCGCCATCCGCGTCCATGATCTTCGACAGCGTTCCGCTCGGCTTGACCGTCGTCACCAGCTTCGGACGTGGCGTTCCGAGTTCGTCAGCCATTCCGTACGCACCGACGACCGCGCTGTTGCGAAGCTGGCGATAGTCGTATGGCATAAGGTCTGGACGTCCGGTGATGCCGGTGAGACCGACGCCGCACAGGCGCAGGAAGTCGTTGTTCTCGTGCCATGCCGACTGGAGAATACCGTCACGAAGGTCGACGCATGTCTGGCGATAGTTCGCCCTGCCCATGATCTGAACTGCCCTGTGCATCCCTGCCGGATCGCCATGAAAGGCCGACAGATTTACCTCGACCAGATTACAGAACGACTTGTTCGCAAGCAGGATTTCAGCACACGGGTTAACGCCGCTGAACCAAGGCGCGCGGTTCATAGCAGTCTCGCCATTTAACAGGGCCGGTTCGCTTCCGCCGCTCTCGACCATAATGTCGAACAGGTTCGCCAACTCTACCTTCATCGGCTTGTGCGTGAACAGAAGGGAGTTGTTCGATTGCTGACGATGATCGTTCCCGTGGAGGAAAAAGTCCTTCTTGAACTTCGAGAAATATTCCCAACCAGTCGTGCCGTAGACCCATAGCATGATCTCGCTCGACCGGCGCGACGATAGGATCGTTCCAAGCCAATTGATGATGTCGTGGATGTCGTGACCGCTCAGTAGTTGTCCAGCTTTACGAGATAGGATCGAACAGATCGCCTTGTACGCAACGCTGATCGCTTCGTCGCCTGAAGAAATCCAACCGTAACCCGACAGACGTAATCCGGCAGGGCGTAGCTCAGAAAACTCCAACACAATACGGTCAGCAGGAAACTTGCCAGCAAGAATTTTCCCAACACTCTTTGCCCAAGCTTCCGCACTATCGCCGACAACGATCCGCCACTCTTTCGTGTCAGGGTTCCATGTCTCCACATTTGCATCGTTGCCTCCCTTGTCGGTCCTTGTCGACCGAATGATCTCGACCTCCATCGGCTTCGAGAAACCATTCAGGGTTCCGGCGACGGGCAGGGCACCAACTCCGCAACCCTGCAACAATAGCCATAGCGCATCGACGACGTCATGAACAGTCTCGGTGCGAAGGAACGAGCAATTGAATTGCGATGCCTCACGACGCCTCGCGACGTCGGTTCCACCAAGCCACAGGGTTCGACCGGCGAGTGACGTCTTGCGCTCCAACATGAGGGCGCGAAGCTCGTCGAGTTCGGCTTCGTTCGAGACGCCAAGCTTGCGACCGCGCTGCCGCTCCCACAACCATCGCTGATGACCCACGACGCGGTCGACAGTTTCCTCCCACGTCTCGAAAATTCCTTTTTCCTCGTCGATTGGGCGATTATACGTGCGACGTGTGATGATATTCGCTCTCGTAGACACCATTTGGGCTGACCCCTTTCGTAATAAGCATTCGATGCTTCGTGGAAGGAAAGGGGCACCCGTTGATACGAGCGCCCCAATAAGGTTTGGCGTTGGCCGTGTGAAGCGTCCTACGCTTTATGTCGGGACGTTACCGGCCCATTCCATCGTGTTTGCGATCATATCGGCTGTCGTGAGGTTTCGTTGCTCTTTCCACTCGACCCAAGCCGGGATTTTTTCGATAGCTGTTGGCTCGTCGCACAGGACAGGCATGTAGTGGTTGATACCATGACGCTCGTGCGTCATCCACAGAGCCTGTTGGGGCGGCTGGTACGAGAAGTTGTTCGCGAGGCTGTATTCGTCGTAGCCTTTGGTCGCACCGTTCATGATAAGCCGGGGCGTCATGAGCAGTTGATGGAAGTGACCGACGAGCAGGGTGTCGTACATTTCCCTGTCATGCGGTAAGCCCATCGCCATCGTGCGCTTCTTCTGATCGCCGCGAGTGATAGGACCGATTGGTCCGATGATCCCATCGCCGCCACGGAACTGATCGCCATGCGTCAGGCGATAGCCACGCCCTGCCACCCTGAACGTGACGTCGCGTGCCGGTGGACACATGAAGACGACCTCTCCCCGTGCGACTTGCTGCGCGAGGAAGCGTTCGAGCAACTGGTACGTGAGCCAGTCGGCGTTCGTGGCAGCGGTGAACTTCGTCCATGTCTTGTGCGTCGCACGACCGTGGTTGCCCGGCACGCCGGGAATGAAGACCTTGCCATAGACCTTGAGCATCTTGAGAATGACACCATGCAGGATGTCGGCGATGCCAAGAATTTGTTCCATGACCCGCTTGTCTGATCCTGCGATCAGTTCTTCATGGATCATTCCGTTGATGTTATCTCCACCAAGAACAAGCACGATGCCGGGGAACTCGGGATCACGCAGGACTTCATGAGTAAGGTGGATCGTCCGGTCAACTGTTTTCCGAATGCGTCGCTCGGCGATGGTGGCGTCGTATTCGTTTACGAAGAACACTTCCTCGGCGTTCACAACCTCACCGTAGTGAAGGTCGGACAGCATCAGCGTCGGGATGCCGTGGTTGTATGGGTTCTTCGTTCGGTCATTTACCCACGTCGGCGGTTCGGATACGTGGTCTCCTAAATCCAGAATGTACTGGCGAACCTCGTCAGCCTCAACGCTATCCTTTTCGCGCTGGAGAAGCTCACGGTTGAGCGTGCTGATCTGTGATTTTAAGATACTGATTTGGACCTCGGGGCTTTTTACTTTTGCCTCTGCGGTCCCGTCGAGCACCCGGCGAAACGTCGTGCGTGCCATGCCAAGATTGGCGGCGGCGAGGGTCTTGTTGCCCCCTGCCGCTTCCAATGCTGCAAGCGCCTTTGCTTGCCGATCATCCATCAATCTGCACTCAGCGCGGCCATCGTTTCATTGAACAGGATGTCGCGAGCAGCTTTGATCTCGGCAAGCTCCTCTGGAGTGACATCCCGACCTTCTGCACGAGCCGCAGCGATCTTCGCGTTCGCCTCTTGCGCCTTGAGAATGTAGTTGATGCCAGCAGACAGGAGGAGGTCTGCCAGTGCGATTGCTGCCGTGGTTCCCATTAGTCATCTCCCAATAGGGTTGGAGCAACGGTTTTAATAATGCCGCGAACTGCGGCAACCGCGATAATGGCCTTGTCCTCGGAGGTCTTACTTTCCGGAACGAGACCCCAAGCGTCCAGAGCGATCTTCGCGGTCTGGAGTGCGACCTTGATATTGCTGAACTGGTCTTGGGGGATTGCCCCGTTGGCTACACCTTCCTGAACGGTAACGAGAAGTGCAGAGAAGGCAGCATCGGCGGCGACATAACGCTCGGTGCCCGTTTCCGGCGTGATGCCAGAGCAACCCGCGACGATGAACAGGGCAAGGAACGGCGCTACAAACTTACGCATCGTTTTTTCCTTTCGTGTTGAAGATAGCGGAACTCGTTACAGCGCGGAGAACCACAATTGCAGTACCAATCATGCTGCCGACCTCGGGCAGATGTTGGGCAATGAACGTCTGCATCTCATGGTTCGATAGGATCGAGATAGCAGCGATCAGTATACCAAAGGCGACTGTCTTGAAGCCTTTCATTTCTTTCTCCTTATAAGTTCACCCGTCTATCTTATAGAAGGACGGGTTTGATGTCACGGTTTTTTTGCGTCCTTGTGGATCACTTCAACCTGAGCCGGATGGACGCCTCGCGCATGGATGGCAGCAAGGGTTCGAACGATCTCGATATCCCTGTTCGCTGCCGTGTCCAGCTTCCGGTCCACACCCTCAAGGGTGTCCTTTACACCAACCATAGCGGTCGTGTTTTTGTCGTAGCTCGCAACGAAGCGTTTAATGAGCCAGAGGAAAACGCCCGACAACCAAATTACACCTGACACAAGAACCATGTTCATCGGTGTCAATTCTGACATCCAACTCATGCCCCCTGTCCTTCCACACGTTCGACAGTGAAAATAACGGAAGGAGGACCGGGAACCAGAGGGATGCACCGAACAATGCGAAATTGTTTTGCCCCCACATCAACGAAAGCATCAAACCCTGTGACCTCACATGGAAAAATATTAGCTACCGTCCAGCATCCTTCCGTATCATTTTGAAGAAGGTATTCAGCGACATCGTTCGCGGTGTCGCAATACGACCGAACACCAGCTACCTGTCCCAATTCAACGGCGCTTGCGCCTGTTGAGAACAGTAGAATGAATATGACGGGAAGTAGGCGCATGCGACGTCTCCTTTTATGATCCGACCACCTTAGCAGGGTCGACCTCGGACGGCAATGGCCGACGTTAACCTATCTGAAAAATTCTACCTGCATGAATGTCACACCACCGAAACCGGCACCCTGAAGGCCAAGCGTTGCGCCCGAACTCTGCCAACCATACATGCCAAAATAATCGCCAGAGGAGATGGCTAAGTATTGTGTGACGGTGCTTCGGAAGCTCTCATTATTGGCACCGTTGGCATTACCACCGACCGTCGAGCCGTTATGCTCGATGCGATAATACCTATTCCCGGTGCCGTTGCCTGTCCAGTTTGTTTTCGCGGTGACGCGAGCGTAATTAAAGATATCTGTCTGCACCGTAATCAGAGTTGGGGTATTGGCGATGTCGACACCGCCAACATCATCAAATGACTCGGTGTCGAAAGTGATCTGCGTCCAACTGGCATTGGGGAAACCAATACAACTGACGATGGTCATCATCGCAAGTGGTGGACGGGTCTGGACACGGAACAGTTCCGGCAGGAAAACCTGCCGCGAGTTCCCGCCGTTGACGAGATACAGGGCCGCACTGTTGATGTTGGTGATATCACCGCTATCAATAATAGTGAGTGATGTTACAGGTAAGTCAGCCATTTCTTAATCCTTTGGGAAGTCTCGATTATCTGAAACCGGGAAGTCTCTGAAAATCGTATTCGGGAAGGCACGACGATAGGCCCGACCCCCTGCGAACGACTGTTGGATGATACCATCAGAGCTACCCTCTTGCAATAAACGGGTGCCATCTTCTTGCAGGATGTAGCTCGGCGAGTTGCTCAATAGAAGCCATTCGGCGTTGGTCTCACTATCAACGTACCAAGCTTGGAAGTAGCTTTTCAGAGTTGCACTCGGGCCGAACCATGATCCGTTGTTGGCGTTCAGCCCTGCACCAGTATCACCCGCAACCAATAGGGAAACCTCTGCCTGACTGTTCACGTAGGCGAAGCTGTCGACCTCCAAGGTGAAGTGATACGTGTCGCCACTGGTGACATCGGCAGAGAATACGAACAGGGCAGGGATTTCATGCTGCGTTGGCGTTCCGGTGAAGAAGTTGCCACCCTGCGTCTCGATGGTTTGGTGACCACACGCCACAACGGTATTCGGATTACCAGAACCGTCGTCGGTCATGATCTTACCGATCAGCCTGATCTTTCTCGCACCGCTCCATGTGAGACCAGCCGCAACACGAGTAACCTGTGAGCCGACCGCAGTGAACGGTGAAGACCTCCAGTCGAAGCCCCCCGGCACAAGGTCGCGAGGAGTAGCTGTAGTCGACGTATCTATCCACGTCGACATCGGCGCATCTCTGTAGAAAGACGACACCTTCGGCGTACCCTCAATCACAATTGGTAGGTCAGAGAATCTTTTATTGTTGAACCACCTTACCTGACCGTTGCCTTGTGAGGCTGGCTGGAACACTCCCATTCCCTGATTGAAAGAGTTCACATTTGCATATCGAATAAGGTCTGTGGTTCCGCCACTTCCGTTGTCCGAGTTCACGCCAAGGCGCTCGAACGTTACCGCATAGGTAAAGGCATAGGCGTTTTGTACGTTGCGATTGTTATCCTCGGCAGCACGCAAACCACCAGCGTCGATGTATGCCTCGCTCATAGGAATGTCGACCCAATCAGCACTCGACAATTGCGTCGCAGTGACCGACGAAGGATCGAACACTCCGGTCGAAAGAATGATCCAGTTGTCTGTCGTATTTGGATAGGTGGTAAGCGGATTGGCAGTGCCAGACTTCCAGATCGTGACGGCTACATCCTTGGCGGCTGCGGTGCCATCTTCATAGCATCTGATCTTGATATTGTTGACGAGCGCAGAACCTCTCGGAGAGAAGTAATACGAGATTGGCATCCGGCTGGAAATGAGACGACCGCTGGTGTCATATGCCGCATTGGCGAGCGAGTTAATGACGACCGGGATTGTGGGGATCGCCATTAGCGGAACCTTTCGAAACCGACGCTCAAACCAATAGTGTCAGAACCGACTGCCGCAGCCGACAGGACTTGCAACGTTCCGTAGACATTGCCGCTGATCGTGTTCGCGTCCGTGTTATAGAACGGGAAGCCAGCCTGATCCAAGAACGAACCAACGACGCTGACCCCGCCAGAGACCGTCTCGAACAGCGGTGCCGTGCGCGCCGAGTTCGACCATAGCTGTAGCTCGACCAGATCGCCACTGGCACCGATAGCCGTCAGATTGCGAACGAAGCCAGCCTGTCCACCATCGACGATGAACAGATGGGATGACCCGGTGACCGCATCTACCGAGACGCTGTCAACGATGAACTCTGGAAATAACTGGCGACCGGGATCGAAGAAGAAACCGTCTTCGTAGGTTCCGAAACCGATGGGCCGGTTCGCGCCGGAATAGCTGCTCACCACAAGGCCGACACTGTTGGCAGAGCCGAACAGAACGGCACCGGGGAAGACAGGGGTCGAGACGCCAAGTGAACGAACCATGCCACGAAGCAGGAACGTATCCTGCTCACCGGACGACACGGCCTTGTACGCCAGAGCGAACGGCTGGTTCGATAGCGAGTTCGGATCGTAT
>Ga0316189_10001435_pt1 | contig 23638 bp, 31 predicted proteins | sample LowCovwburrow_MG_FD_204930 | JGI IMG/M metagenome (GOLD analysis project Ga0316189, IMG submission 204930) | Coastal sediment microbial communities from Maine, United States - Lowes Cove worm burrow | ecosystem: Environmental > Aquatic > Marine > Coastal > Sediment | place: USA: Maine... | reverse complement strand
CGCCAGCGCTGTGATATCGGATGCATCTTCCATCCAAGAATATGATATGCTGCCCGCCGACAAAGCCAGCAGCCCTTCCATGAGTTTTGATTGCATGTGTGTAGTATTCATCCTATTAGACAAAGCCTGTCATCGTAATTGTGCAGCTGTCGAGAATATCGGTACCGCCAGAATCGCTAGCGATCTCTATTGTAATCTCCCAGTAGATGTCGCCGTCTCCGGCTGAGTTACTGTTAGTTGTGAGTCTGAACTCCCGTCCCTGTCCGTTACCCAGCGTGTGCCACGTGGCAAGTGAGTCACCACTGATCGTACTAAAGATAGACGGATTGCTCTCGTTCTCGACTAGACTTACTTGCGTAGCACGTATGTAGTACGTCGTAGCAGAACCAGAGTTTGGTACTATCCAGTCAGTTGCGGGATTAAGCTGGGTAGTAATCGCACCTTCTAGCTTATCTACTGTGCCATCTGCGTTGTAATAGATAGACGTGATAGCAGAGCCCGCCACACTCAGATCCGTGTCTGTGATACTTGCGTTAGTCAGACCCACACTACCTGCGGTTCGGCCCACTCCGTGCATCATGTAAAAGAGACTCATGCTACGCGTCCGACGTGTCGCCGGTCAGGCACCACGTATCAGCTGCTGTCTTGTACAGCAATGCCGTACCGCCTGCCCTCAGTATGTCGGAGGCCGCGGCAGTGCCAGCGGGGTGGAACGTAGATACAAGTGTAACACCTGTGGCCGCTGTGACAGTAAGTACCTGTGTGGCATGGATCATGTTTAGTACTATGGGCACTCCAACGGGGAGAGCCGTGGTCGCATTGAGAGGCAACGTCAGCGTAGCCGTCGCGTTGAACTGCATGATAGAGTTCATGTCGGCAGCTGCCAGAGTCTGCGTGGCTTGCGCCGTCTGTACCCGCAGCCCCATCTCTTGTATCTCGACAGCCTTAGGCGTGCCAGCATCGTCGACGTATACACGATCCGTAGCATCAAGTCCCGTAGCTGTAACCAGTTCCGTGAGGGAGCTGAGATCAACAGAGAACGTGCCTGCTGTAATGGTGATGGGCTGTGCCGCGCCCGCAGCTACATCTACCAGTCCGATAGAACCAGTAGCGTTAGTAAATTCTAATCCGTCTAGAGCTTGGAACCAGACAGACGTACCAGCGGTATCGTCCCACCCATAAAGGGCGTCTTGGTTCGGGTCTACGAGAGCCTCTAGTCCGAGGAAGTCAAGAGCGAACACACCCGATGTTGCGGTGATGCCCGTGCCCGAGACAGTAGCGTCGTCGATCTGCAGCACCGTGAGTGCTGTCTCCAGCCCGGCTCCTACCGTATATCCGATAGCTGCATTGGCGCTGAGATCGTATCCCAAGATCGTGTCTGTACCGGGGGCTGCCAGCGCCTGTAAGTCTTTAGCAATACCGCCGTTGGCTGATAGCACATCGTCCAGAGTGTCTGGAGTTATTACGCGAAGGGCATCTGTAAGTGTCGTAGCTTCTGACGTGGTAGCCAGTTCTACTGCACCCAGAGCCGTCAGGGATGCCTCTGGCATCTGGCCGCCTCCGGAAGTGGCTAGCCCGCTGATGCCTGCGGGAATCAGTGCGCCTGCATCCAGAGTAGGTATGCCGCTCGCAGCACCTTCGCGACTCTCATCGACCTTTGAGTTAACTGCAGTGACTAGAGCATCGAACTCCGAGTCAACTTCTGACCCAAAGATAGTCGTGCCTGTCTTGGCATTAAAGTCCTGTTGACGTGAATAATCTGACATTTATGAAAGTCTCCCAATCTTGGCGAATAGCTCAAGCTGTTGTACGCTGAATTCTTGTCCGTTGATAGAGACGTTTAATCCCCACCGAATGTACTTACCGTTGCCGGATGGTACTACCTTACCTTCTCTCAGTTGTGTACCGCCGCCCCAGACTGCCGAGTCCCAGAGACCTATGTCCCATGTGCCAGCTGTTCCGTCGCCCGTGAACTCTTTGATGCGAGTGCTGTATGTCTCCTCGAAGTCCCACGCCCACTTGAATGATACAGTGGTAGCGGTGTCAGCGAAGAACACTCCAGCCATGCGCTTGAGTATCTTGAGCATTCCGGGTGCGCCCAGATCTGTCCAGCCGCCGCGGTAGGTAAACAAGAATGCTAGGTCGTTGTCGTCCTGTCCCTCGTACTTGAATAGCTCGCCCGGGTATGCGTAGTTGGCTGCGAAGATATCGTTGTTAGAACGTCTCCACAGCACTGTTGGGATCAGTCCAGTCCAATTACCCAAGCATCGGGCAGTGCCGTCCTCCAGCCTGCCCCGGGTATCGAATGTCCATGTAGTCCCAACTTCCGCCGATCCACTCACCCTCGGTAGGGAAAGGAGGTAAAACCTATCCTTAGGCGAGTAGACCGACCGAAGATCGGTGATGTCGAAGCTGGAGAGATTGATGTCTGCAATCAGCGCCGACTGTACGTTACTGCTCAGGTTCTGCATCGGGTTGGAACGCTCTTGTATGAGACGCCCCAGTGACATGAGTCCAGAGTCTGACAGGAACCAGAGGTCTCCGTCTACTGCTTGTACTGACTCTTGTGCTATGCACCCAGTGCCTGAGATGATGTCTGCGATGTAGGCTTGCGTCGGGTCAATACCCAGCTCGCTGCCCGCACCATCTGTAATGAATATGATATTGCGTGCTCCGAATACCACCAGAGCGCCGTTGTGCGAGGCTACTGCTTGAATGGTATCTGTGCCCGGCCATACGTTCTTGAAGTCGATAGAGCCAGAGTCCGCACTTGTCCAGTCCGTTTCGTCCAACAGAGCCGACCACTTCAGCGTGATGCCGTCGGAGTCTGCTATCCAGAGACGTCCTGCGAACGCAGTTCCTGCCTTGCCTGTCGGCACGTTCACGTCCGTAAGGTGCGAGAATGTCGTACCAGTGTAGACGATAGGAGCTTTGCCGCTCTGCAGTCCGATCACAGTATCTGCGTAGTTCAACCACTCCCACTTGCCACTGGTGAAGGTGGCGGTGCCCGTGACGGCAGAGAAGCTTACGCCCTCATCCGTGCTGCGTACAATGGTAGCATTGTCGGTTGCGCATATGATCTCAGAGCTGCCGTTATGCTTGCGGTACTCAAACCCAGAAACAAAAGGATCTGCGTTAGGAGTAGTGGTCTGGTCTACCCAGCCCTTGCGTGCTGCAAGTCTGTTGCTGTCGTCTATGACAGCGTTCGTTAACTCTGTAGCCCACTCAGGGCCGAGCAGTGACGAGGCTGCCTCTGTGTTGAGCCCATGGAATCCGGGCGTAGCCAGTGGGATGTGCTGTAGGGCTGCGCCTCCGTGAGACCTAGGCATTAGTCTCTGTAGCTGACGTAGCGGTCAGCCCATCCATCAGCTGTCATTGCTGCTTCGATAGCTCCACCTAACAGGCGCTGCCACCTACGCTCCAGCATGTTGCCCGGTTCTCCGATCTCCTCTCCTCTCTCATTCGCGAGAGACATGTGCGCGTAAGCCTCGACTACCTGATTGGGCACGAGTATTTCCGTGGCGTCGTCAGTACCGTCGATGGCTAGTTCTGCTTGGGGGGTGTTGAATACGATGCGGATGTGCTTGGACTCACTAGGAGTAGGCCACAAGCGTAGCATCTGTCCATCACCTGTGGAGGTGTGGATGAGGGAGAAGCATGAGGGTAAAGCATTCGTGTCACCACGATCCTGCTGGTATCTCCACATGCGTGTGTCTTCTGTAACCAGATTAAGGTTAACTTCTACGTCAGTCTCAGTATCGTCTGCGAACAGGAAAGCCAGAGGCCGCCCGTTCATACCGAACCTGAGCATAGAGTCTGGAGTAGTAACGCGATCCGCGTTGTCTACATTGCCACCGCCGGATACAAGCAACGAGAGGTCGTACTCAAAGGTACTAGCTGATACAGCCACGTTGACCGTGTGCTGCAGGGAACTCCAGTCGTATGCTTCTGATGTCTCTCGTATGCCGTCATTGATGAACATGGCGACGAGCTGGGCATATGCGTTGTCCGCTACGGACGCGACAGTATCTTCCCGCAGTCTACGTAGAACGTTGTTTACCAGTGTGAGCTGTGTTGCCATGTTAGTCCTTACGTTACGTCAAGAGGGTTGCGTGAGAGGTCGCGGGCTTCGATGTCCATCTGCCGCTCCTCGTTCTCTACGATACCCTTCAGGTAATTGATTATTAGCGTTCGCGCTTCTGGTACACCTGCTCCGGTCATTTGTAGATAGCGGTCGAGGGCTACTTGCACTCGCTGCGCCTGCGCCGGAGTCAGTGATATCGTGATGTCTGGCATTATCCTACCTTCGTCAGTGTTACGTTGATTGATGTGCCAAGCTCGGTACCTGATGTACCTGTCTCACAGGCTTGCTGTAGGCGAACAGTGTCACTTGCAGCTAACGAGGCGAGGAACGTACAGGTAACTTGGCATGGTCGCGTATTAGCTTTATAAACAAGCTCTTGTGATGTTGATCCCGGAAGTACCGTAGATGTGCCATTCTTTGTCATACGACACTTGACCGAGTCGTTGGTAGCACCGCCCGTTGGATGGTAGGTGTACACATACGAGATCAGGTAGTAGCCTGCGTCAGTTACCGTAATGATGTCCGTAGCCAACGAGTAGTTGGTCTCAGCATCGTAGTACTCTGTTGCAAGGTCAACCGTGACCCATGAAGTAGTTGCCGAGATTGCACCTGAGCCTGAGCCAACGTACATGACAGACTTGGGCGTGAACCCACCACCAGCTGCGGCTTGGAATGTCGGGGCTGCACCTGCACCATTAGAGGTAAGGACGTGCGTTGCTGTACCAACAGGAACTGTCGTCGGTGCGCCTGCTGCTGACCATGTGATCAGCTCGCCGTCTGTGCCGTCGGCAAGGTTCGCCACTGGAAGGTCGGCCACTGTAGAGGACAGCCCAGCAATGTCAACACCATCTACCAGTCCACCGACAGTAATTGCACCTGTCACGTCAAGAGCCGGTACGTTGAATGATGTGATGCCTGTGACGTTCAAGTCAGTCGTGTTGGTATGAGCAAAGTTCATGTCGGTGCCGTCATGCGACATCTCAACGTAGTCTGTCTTACCTCCGTCATATATACGGAACCAAGGAGTAGCTGTTGAGTTATCGAAGACAAACTCGTCATCGAACAGGCTGATATCAAGACCGTCTCTATTAAACGCTATGACCTCAACCTCGATACCAGCGTCCATAGACATGATGTGATTCATGTTGGTAGAACCGTCCATCTTCAATTTCATACCATAGGCAGCACCGAAGCTTGGGATGTTTTCGTAGAGACCCATTTCAGAGTTCTGTCCCGTCGTAGCTCCCATCCGATAAGTCGCAGTACCAGAAGCTCTGGTGAACTCAAAGATACCTGTAGTTGATGAGTACTTAAACGTACTTTGTCCTTCGATAGTTCCGTCACCAGTCCATACACCTATCTGGTCATTTGCTGGTGTACCAACTTTAGTTACATCACCTCCGCCAGCAGGAGCCTTCCAGCTAGCCGTAGAAGCTGTGTCTGCTGATAATACCCACCCAGCCGTGAGACCAGATAGGTCAAGCAGGTTAAGCTCTGCTGCTAGTGCAGTAACATCTGTTACGTCTGTCAGTGAGTGCGTGTGCGACGTTGGTGCCTTAGCATCTAACGCCGATTGTAAATCTGTTTGGGCGGACAGGGTTCCTGTTATGGATCCCCATGCTGTGCCCGAGGAGGCATGTGAGTGCCCCAAGAGAGCATATCTACGATCTGCCAATGTACTCTCCTATTGAATAAGGGAGAGTCCCCCCGAAGGGGGACATCTCTGCCGTGCTTACAGGTTCTCGTAAGGGATAACTTTTACACGAACGGTGGTAGACGCGAGGTCTATTGCACCGGCGGTGGGGTTAGCCACTAATACAGTAGCCGTATCGGCTGCTGTTACGTTCACTGTTACGATGAGGCCGACAACATCTATACCGATGGAAGCAAAGGCGAAATCGCCCAGCTTGGCTCCCGGTACAGTTACGTCGAGTTCAACTTCCGCCGCAGCCGCGAGGCTAGCGAAGTCGTTGACAACTTCAGCGTTATATCCTGATAATCTGCTCATTGTGTTCTCCTGTTAAAGGTTATGCCTTATGCAGGAACAACGATAGCGATACCAGCTTCCGGACGCAAGACGCCAGCACCATACAGGGTGTCAGCGGTGAACAAGTCACCCAGCCATTCCTGCTTGTACTGTGTCTGTACGCGTGGACGCATCTGCTCGATGAAGACCAAGGCCTCCTTCTGGAACAGAAGACATGCACGTTGGTCGAGCTCAGACGAAGCGTCATCAACGATTGGGCAGTTGGTGCTAACGAAAACGTCAACGCCGTATACCTGACCGATCATGCCGTTACGAATGGTGTTTCCACCAGCCGACTCGCCAACAAACGCCTGCTCAGTAAACCGAGCGATACCCGTCAGTGACTTCTTCTCGACAGGCGGAATAACAAGTACGCGACCGGCGTTCGGTACGTCATTGTCATCCAACTGGCGGATGATTTCACGGATACCAGCGTCTGCCAATGCCGTAGCATTACCAGAGCCAGTCGTAGACCATGCAGTCGAACCGTCAGAACCGATAACGGCCTTCGAGTAGTTCGTGCCTTCTACAGTCGGAGCTGCGTCTGCACCAGCAAACTTCGCGCCTTCGGCGTGGAGTGCGGTGTCAACGAGTTTAGCCAGAGCGTAGCCAGCGTCATCCGTGTAGAATGCGCGGAGGCTGTCGTCTGCCTGAATTGAGACAACGTCTTCAATCATACGAGAGTACTCGTAGTGCTGATCGATGAGGTACTGCTTAGTACCAGACTGTCCCTGAATCAGAGTGACCTGTACTTCCTCAGCCTTCTCTGATGCGGAACCACGAACCGGGTTCGGTACGTGGAATGTGTCGCCCTTGCGCCCATTGAACGGCATGTTAACCACCAGCTGAGGCATAACAAGATTGCTCTTGTATGCAGCGATGATTTCATCAGTCCAAAGTTCCCGAATAAACGCGGAATTACTGCGTGTACGGGAGGCAGCTGAGGCTTCGCCTTGACCTGTTGCTAGGTCTTGTGCGATATGCTCATTTACGCCAAATGCCATGATTGCATTTCCTATGTGTTGCTAGCAGCGGGCCGCCTGTCTTACGAGGTCTCACCTTGATAGCGTTTAGTTAGTCAACAATACGACCTTCCGCATAGGCTGCAGCGATTTTACCTGAGTTAGCAGTTAACCAGCGTTCAGCTTTCAGATCACCAGCTTTAGCCGCGAGTCTTGCATCAAGCAAGTCATTACGACTATAGGTGTCTTCCAACTCTACTGGAGATGGGCCACCGCTTTCGAGAGTTGCATTACGCACCTGCTCTTTTACGACTGCCTTTCTCTGTTCATCCTCAGCTTTCGCCTTGCCGGGCGGGTTCTGATCGTAGTACATTCCCAAGAGTTCTTGGGCAGCGGCGAGGTCACTGCTCTCACGTACAGCCTTCACCATGTGCTCCCGATATGGGGTCTCTCGAACCCACGTGGAGAACTCATCTGACTGGCTTACTTCGAGCCAATTGGGGTACTTAGCTTCCATCTCGTCAACGATTTGCTTCTGACGGATTTCAGTTATAGTGTTCCTCAATTCGGTAACTTCCGATGATAATGTTTCTTTCGCAACTCGACGAACTGCTTCGTCCGGGTTCTCATAGATATCATCTACAGTCAGAGGTTTCGCTACCACCTCTGCTGGGCTGTTAGACTCTGCCTTGAACCGCATCAACTCATCCACCTGAGAACGCATATTTCCTAAGTCCTGCGCTTGGCGACTGTTGAGCTTTTCAAGTTCTTCATAGGATTGGATTACATCAGTGATGTCCTTATCCTTGAAGCGTTCGGGTACAAACCTTCCTGTCTGTGCGTCGCGAGCCTGCTTTTCTGTTGCAGCCTCCGTGATTTCAGACTCAAGGCCTGAGTCCTGATTTACATAGTCTTTAAACGATGCCATATTGTCAACTCCTAGTTTCGGTATGCAGCAATCATGCTTACATATTGTCCGTGAATAACCCCGGTACCGGATGCCGTATTACCCGGGGGTGTGTTTTTCTAGCTAATAGAGCCATGCTCTTTGATGGCTTTTTCCTCTTTGGCCTTCTTGTCTCTCCGCATCTTATCGAACATGCGAATCGCCTCGGGGCCTGCAGATTCTCCCATAGCTAAGGATGTCCAGTGAGGTTTCACAGGAGTACGTACGACCTGACGGCCAATATTATCGCACTCTGGGCACCTACTTTCCGCCCTCTCCGATATCTTACAGAACTTATCGAAGTCAGTCCCACAGTGGGGACAATTATACTCATACGTTGGCATCGTCTTCGTCCTCTACCTCAAGAGCTGCTCTTTGCATTATTGAAATATCTTCCAACAACGTCAGCTCATTCAGTTGCAGGGAGCGACCCCGCAGAACATTGACTGCATCCCAGTTGGGCTGCTCCAACGCATCAGCTTGATTCTGATAGATCTGAGCGTTAGCGTCCTCGACCAGCCGCTTCCAGCCTTTGGTAGAGAACAGCTCATCTAGATCATCATAGTAATCTCTTTGTTCCTGTGTTAATGCCATCCTTTATCTCCTTCCACATTTCTAGATCTTCTTCGAAGACCTTGTTAACGAGCGCCAGCGTGGCCTCGTCATAATACTGCTCCCACGTATTGTCTTTGCGGGTCTGCTTCTCGTGCCCCCAATCCTTCGTGTGCAGGTCGGCTATGTCAACTAGCTCGAACTCGCGCCAGCGAGGATGTATCTCTGTCTGAGGAACCCAGTGAGGATTCCAGTACTTGAGCGCTGTGTTAACCCATGGGGCAAACTTGGTACTCTTGTGCAGGATACGATCGTGGTCTTCTCTGTTAGCTTCTAGGATGTCGGGCAGGAATGACACGACTGCTGTCGTAAACCATTTCCACGCCGACACCAACCTGTCTCTGGGGTCTCGTACTATTATACGTACGTGGTCTCCTTTGCGTAGCTCAGTCCACACTCGGGGCTGGTGGGCCCGCCGCAGGGAGGAACTAGCGCACTTGAAGGTCACGCCCCATAGATCACGATCCTTCTCTATGAAGTACTTGTTCTCGTCACTGTGCCTTTGCACTGTTGATCTTCTTGTTCTCAACTGCTACCTTGGCAATAGCTACGTCATTCTGGCGTGCGGTCTGTCTGGCCTTCTCGGCACCCGTAGCTGCGTTAGCCGCTGCTATGTCTACCTTGTCGTCCTCCAGATCTGCTACGATAGCTGTGTGCTTCGCACGTTCCATGGTGAATACAGACTCTGCTTCGAGCTTGTCAGCCTTGGCTGTCTGCTCTCTGAGCTGCTGCTTCATCATTTCCATTTCGATCTGTTGCTTCATCTGCTGCAACTGCTTCTCCTCCTCGGAGGGTGGAGCGTTCATCTGCTTGATGGCTTCCTTGAGAGTCAGCTTGTCTGCGCTGTTGGTGTTCTCGAACAGTGCTTGTATGATGATGTTCTGCGCTGGTGAGTTGTCCGGAACGAACCCAAGCATCTGTACTAGCTGCTGGTTCTCTACCTCACGAGCCATGAGTCCCATAGTCGAGTTGACTATGAACTTCATATCTTGTGGGTACCGCTGACCATCGAACTGCATGAATCGCCACAAAGAGCGACGTACAATCGTATCGAGGTACTTCTCAACCCTGCGCATTGTGCGCTTGCTGCGCTTGAGGAAAGCCGAGTTCATCTGCGACATTCCACCTGATGTTTCATTACGGCGATTACCAGCGACCGGCATAGCCGAGTCCATTGCGCCAGTTGCCATAGATACCATGCGCTCCAAGTCTCCAGCATTCTGGAAGGTAGCGCTGAGAGCCGGAGCGTTGAAGCTGATCGGCTCGATGATCTCGCTAGGTCTGCCCCGTGTGAGGAAGAACTTACCGGGCTTCGTACGAAGATCCGGGTTGCGAGGCATCCGGGTGATATCCGCACCCATCATGGGAGCTGACATTAACCCTAGGGCATCGATGCGAGCACGAAGCTCTGCGTCAAGTGCCTTCTGTGGGTTGTACCCTTTCTCTACAACACCGCGACCCCAGAACTCTCCGGGGATACTATCGTGCTGGTATGACACGAAGGGACGGTCTTGGTTGGTGAACGGCGACTCTACCGCCCTCAGAATGGTCTGCTCATTGGCAATCGTAACGATGGCCTCTACCATTCCGAAGTTATCATCGGCGGCATCCGGCAAGAGCACAGCTGGGACTAGACCGAAGAACTCTGTAACGAGTACTCCATCTGCCGCAGGGTCTTGCGAGTCTGAGGACAAGCCGTCGGGGTTCGCCCGCTTGACACCAGTATATGAGTCAACGCGCCCCTTGCGATATACGCCTTGGGCCTGCTTGCTCTTGATGCCATGCTTGGGCTTGATCACCTCGTGAGCTACGAACTGAGCTGCGTCAATACTCGTAGCCGTGGGATCGATCACGAACTCGTCGGGGCGTACTGCCTCGACGGTTACTATGAATTTGTCTTCGGCGGTGCCGTCGAAGTGGCGCTGGCGTTTAAGGCCAACATTGAGCTTTGAGATACCTGTGCCGTACACGCAGCCTAGGAGGTATGTATCAGTTATACCATCCATAGCGCCCGCGAGTTCGAAGTCCTCTAGGAGCTGGTCGCGATATGCAGCGGCGTCGTCTTTCTGCTCGTCTGCTATATCATCCTGCACGTCAAACCATGCTGTACGACCGAAGGTAGCCTCCTCCATCTCAGATGCTGTCATCTCAACAGCCTGCTGTGTAGCAGGGGAGATCAGCTTACTACGCTCGGAAGCAGTAGTGGAGTCGGAGTCCTTGTAGAAGCCACGCCACAGACGTGTGTACTCTGCCCAGCGCTTCTCGAACTGCGCGTCGCGCGCTTCGCGTGCTGTGCGTACCTTCTCTACAACGTACGAGAGCAGTGCGCTAGACGTGAGGTTAGGCTCGTCATTGGGCGACTTGCTGTCGTTGTTGCCGAACTTGTTGGGGATCAGTGCCATGTATTAGTATCCTGCTATGTCGTCTAGGGGTTCCCACTCGTCTATATGAGTCGGGCCCTCCCACCACGGTTCTGCGAGTTGGTCGATGTAGGCGACGGCGTCAAGTAGATCGTCGTGCGCTAATCGAGAGGGGAAGTCTTGTGCTTGCGAGAGGAACTCTTTGTTCCACTTACCTTTCAGCAGTTGTATCCTACCTTTCTCAGCACGACCCTGCAGCGCCCATGCTATTCTGTCTGTCTTGTTCTGGTTGCCATGCGTACACGGAGTCACTTGGAAGTACGTATTGAGCCTGTTCTGCTCGTCTTCTAGGTACGGCATGACTGCGTTGAACGTAGTACCCTTCTCTATGCCAAAGCCGTTGGGTCTGTAGTCCCTGTAGGCCTTGACCAGACGTAGTGCAGTCTCTCTTGTATCCCACTTCCCATGTATTATATCAACGATGCACCACCCGCCTGCGTGATTCTTCACTACGGCAATGGCGCTGTCATCGAGCTTCTTGAGCTTACGTCCACCCTCTACCTTCTCAAATCCTGCAAGGTCAGCTGCTACGTAGTAGTCGCCGGGGTAGGGCTCATTCTCAAGGATAGTGAACATGTCGGCTGTGAGTACAATACCGCTGCCTGTCTCGAACGAGGCGTTCATCTCTTGCTCGAAGCGCTCCTTGGACATGCGCTTCTCAGCTTCTAGTATCTCAGCCCTAGGCAAGAACGGGTTGTCTACACTGGCAAAGTGCCACGACTTCCATGCTTCGTACTCAGGGTCGAGTCCCATCTGGAACAACGTGTAGAAGTGGTTCTTTCCGTCCGGTGTACCAATGAACAGGGCTCCACCCTCTGCGCGTGCGAGTGCAGGCGATACGATCATCTCCCACACTTCCTCCTTCATAAACGCGTACTCGTCGAGTACTACGTACGACAGACCTACGCCCCGGAGGGAGTCAGGTCTATCTGCGCCTTTGATGCTTACGCGACGTCCATTGATCAGAGTCAGGGTTCCGGTGTTCTCATACTTGGTAGCTATGAGATCCTCGCCCAGTTCTTTCAACAGAGGCCAGAGTATCTTCTTACCCTGCTCAAAGGTAGGTGCAATGTAGTACACCTCCTCAAGACCCAAGTCTACCTCAACACCGTCCGTCCGGACGTGGGTATTCTTGGATGCCTCAACAAAGAGCGTCACTGCAGCAAGGAATGACTTGCCGAACCTACGTCCAGCGGCGACCACCTTGTACCTGTGATCGTCGTAGAAGACCTCCTCCTGCCTACTATGTAGGCTGACTTCCACTCGTTTACATTTCCTCGACGCGTTTGCGCTTGGCGCGCTCTGCGGCAGCACCTTTGGTGTTACCTGCCTTCACGAACGCAGCAATGCGGACATCTATCTGCTTCAGCAGAACTGCCTTATTAGAGTCCGTGTTGTCCGTGCCCGTACCGCGCGCTTCTTGAGCTGCCTCTTTTACTTGAGCTACCTTTGAGTCTCTCGACTGGCTGGTGCCCACAGAAGCCTCAACAGCGCTATCGATCACGTCTGCACGTGTCTCCAGTGTCTCTGCTGTCTCTGCTAAGGTACCCATTTCTAGCTCTTGCCGTCTTTGCCGCGCGAACTACCCTGCGAAGAACCGTTAGGGCCAGTCTGTGGGGACGGTGCACGCTCGCCATCGCTAGGTACGCTAGGCGGCTTCAGGCCGGGGCCTTTCTGTGCGCTATCTGATGTTTGTTCACTCATCGTTATCTTCCTCTATAGGTTGGTTTACTACTTTGATATCCGGTTTGGAAGCTACCGGGGAGCTATTGATTTGGATTGCTACCTTCTCTGAACCCTTCGCGTCGTCCGTAGGGCCGGAGCTCATGTGCTTGTCGAGGAGCAGTTTGATCATCTGCCTGTCACCTTCGAGCGCTAGCTCTACGGCTTTTTGCAGTACAGCCCCCATATCAGGGGATGCTTCCTCTCGGAGCTGTAGCTCCATTGACTGCTTGAGTAGCGTGATCTTGTTCTTGGAGCCCTTCGGGCGTCCTGCAGGATTACCGCTCACTCCCTTAGGGAACTGACCTGCGTGCGTTACGTCTCCCATCTAGCTTGTCGGGAAGTTCGCAGCCGGGGGGTCGAAGCTCGTACCATCGGGGTAGCGGCAAACTCCCTTTGTAACCCGCACGTCTTCGAGCCAGTGGTCTCCGGCTGTATAGGAACCAGTGCCGCCTGTCCAGAAGTCACCAGCACCATCAAATATAGTCTTGCCTGTCAAATCCCCTGTGGAGCCAGCCACTCCATCCACGTAGGAACGAAGTGTATCAACATCCCTACAAAAAGCTACATGGTGCCATGTGGCATTAGATGGTGCGATATTGGAATAGATGTCAGTGTGGGAGGTGCCGTTAATAGAGTACCTGAAGGCGAACCCTACTCCTCCGGCGTGGAGAATAGTAACCTCTTTTGTGACGCTGGTATTGCCTTTACCGAATAGCGAGCCATTAACAACGGTCGGGAAGTAGACCCAAGCCTCCATTGTGAATTCCTCTGCGCCGAGTCCGAGACTCGCAGCGTCCGGGTACGTGTAGTAGTTGTTACCACCATTGGTATCCAGTGCCCCCGTGTACTTTCCGGTTACAAATAGGGGAGTTCCAACAGTAGTTGGTTCGTGGCCGTTAGATGATGCGTCGGCACCATCGGTCGCGAAAGGAAGCAAGATGCTTACATCAGCAAAGTTTACATCACCGGAAGCGGCGTCAACAATAAGTCTGCGCCTGTTAGATGCGTAGTTACCGCCCTTCTTACCCTTATCACTCTTGGGGGCCTTGGTAGATCCCTTACCCTTCGTGGTCTTGGCGGCGTTTTCCGCGGCACTGCCCAGCTCACGCGTGTCTACCTCACCTGCGTTGGTATTCATAGGAGTAGATTGGAGGGATGGGCGTGCAAATATGGGGGGAGTGCGTCGAGGTGGTCTGATTACAGCCATGATGCTACGCCTTTTCCATTGACATAATCAATAGGCGCATGAAGTCAGCGTCTCGGGATGAGCCACTTGGCTTGGCGTCCAGTACTAGGGTTACCTCGTCCAGAGCCGTAACGTCTTCGACGCTCCATAGCGCAAGACAAGCAGTAGAGTTCACTAGGGATAGTTCTTCATAATGAGCTGAGGTCTCGTCCCCAGCGATGACTACTTCTCCAGCTGCATTTATGTTCTTACTCAGCCAGTTACCGTTGATCTTACCACCGCCGTAGTCCTTATATGACCCGAGCATGAGGTAGTTGCCCGACTGGGTAGCCGCTGCCATAGTAGTCGTGATGATTTCCTGCCCTGCTAAGTTCATATTAAGGATGGGCGTGTCGCTAGCACCCACGTGGTAGTCTTTAAACGAGTTCAATCGGAGGGCAAATAGTGATGCGTGTGTCACGTCCTGAACGTTGTTGAATACCTTAGCCTCCAAAGCACACGTGCTTGCGGGCATACTCTCTTGAATAAAGGCAGCGAACGAGTTGTGCTCGTCATTGGTATCATAAGACGACTGCGTGTCCATGTCGTACATATTACTGTTGATGTTGAATCTGGTTTCGAACTGCCTGCCTGATAAGTGGTCACAGCCTATGCTACCGAAGAACAGCCAGTCGTCTCCTTCAGAGGGAGATACTGCAACGCCCAGATCTTCCCATGTATCTGCTGGGTCAAGCGGGTTATCTGTGTCTGTGTGTCCCCAGAGGTAGTCCGTACCCTCCGTGAGCTCATCGAGATGAATTGCGAGTACGCGCCAGTGGTTAAGCCGCCCGGTGGTGCCCACTGGGTTCTTCATTTGAACCACAACGTCGCTATCCCCCGTTACCGTACGCCGCACCATAAAGGGTGTAAGCACGCCCGAGCTGAGGCTTGAGGTGGCTGCGCCTGCTCGAAACCGTATGCCCGAGTCTGCTACTGTTCTGTCGTAGGACATGACCGTAGGAGTCCCGTCATCCTCCACAAGACGCAACTCCTGCGTGTCTAACCAAGTGCTAGCACCCACGAAGGCGTGGACTACAAAGAGCCACTCGCCTGCTACTAGGTTTGCTGCGGGAATCTTACAGATAGTAGAGGTCTGCCACGAGGCATCGCCCGTGAACTCCTCGCCTACGAAGCCTTCTGCAGAGTACTGATTTATCTCGCCACCGGGCGGATCGATTATGATCCGTCGCCTAGAGGCAACCCGGGCTGCGGTACTTACCGCGGTGCCCGGAGCGTCTTTATTGCTACCCTTGCCCTTACCTTTAGAAGCGGTGGTCTTGGCTGCATTCTCTACCGCACCACCTAACTCACGCGTATCCTTGTCGCCAGAGCCGGTGGCTGCAGGCGTAGACTGGAGAGTGGGTCTAGCGTAGATGGGGAGACTGCGCCTAGGGGGACGGATAATGGCCATAGGAGAGGATAAACCTTTGATTAATAAAGAGTTATGCACCGGGGGGTCGTGAAACCCCCGCACGGTGCGCCCTACAAGGGGCGTCCTACACGTTTCGCCAAACCGGAGGTGTCAGAAGGTCTAGCTCTATACGTAAGACGCAAGGGCTTAAAACTGGTCGTATATGCTCGCCCTCGCTACCGCAAGGACGGAGGAGCTGCCCAACAGCTCTCTCCATTTCGCTCGCTTATACTACATTAGACAGATTAAAACGCGATTTGTCCCGAAAATAATTCTATTCACTGTATTTCCACTGTATTCTGCATCTCAGGAGGCCGTCAGGCCGACATCCTTGTCTTTCGCTCCTGCTCACCAACCGGCCTCACGCACTATTTTCATGCTTTATTGGGATATTGCACCAGATTACCATGTAACCGTAGATCCCTGCGGCGATGAAGTCGCCAGACTGATGGGCGTCTAGCTCCATCGTGCCGCCACGGGCCTGTCAGGCCGTCTCCGTGCACGTTTTCCCTCCTCCCCCCAGCCAGATTACCGCGGTTTAGGCCAGAAATAGCCTCTAATTCTGCGAGACCGGGTGCATCTGCGTTCTGCCAGCGTCCACAGGGGGGTGCCCCGTCGCATTGACAGCGCTGTCAGTACCAAGTTACCAGCGTACCGAGGTGCATGGGTATGAAAGGGCGCGCGGCTACCGCTCACGCACTTGGCACACTTCGTGCATGGTATTCGCAACACGGCGTAATCAGGTGGTTGGCATGATACCTGCATCAACTACATTATGGTAAGCGCAGTATCGTCGGAATATGGGGGATATGGGGGGTATATCGGGGGTATGGTGCAAACTAAATTCGCCCAAATATCAATGACTTACATAGATTGTACGTACAATCTTAAGAAATAGTTGTTGACAGGAATCGCCGCATAACCCATAACGGTAACCGTCTGTTTTGGCATGGTGTTCAAGGCAGGCCGCCGGTCACATGACCGACGGGGATCCCGGCGCATCGCCAGCCCACAATTCGCGCGGTCATTGGATATGATGCGGTCGCGGTCAGAGTCTAGCGTGGCGCTGCATGGCGCGACCTACGACTCAAACCCCCGAAGCAATTTCGCGACGGGGGATACACAATATGAGGAATACAATCATGAGTAATTCAATCAGTACCGCAATCCGCAAGTGTCTACTTGCTGGCATTGCAAAGCAGGCCGGAGTCGAAGCGTTGATAATCGAATTGGATGCAGCGCGCGCCGGTATGTATGTGCATGGCGTACAGGCTGCCATAGCCGCCAAAGGCGATGGACAGGCTTTTACGGCCGTATGCGATAAGCTTCGGGATGATTTTCGTGCGAACCTTCGCGGTATCGCGGTCAAGTTCAATTGCGATGTAGCGAAGGATAAGCAAGGCAATCCGAAAGCAGATGCAGACGGCAATCCTGTGTACAAAGTTCCGAGCAGTCTCGCGTCAATGGCTAGTCACATTAAATCGGCCTTTGAATTCGGGATCGACTTCGGAACCAAGGCAAAACCTTCAAGCTTCGGTGCAATCCGTGATGCAGTGCAGGTAGCCCGCGCTGAGAAGCAGGCTGCTACCGCGTCGCCAGAAGACAAGCTTCGCGCTGAATTGCGCGACACGCTGGCGGATATTGCTACCGGCCTTGATACGCTGGACGCAAAAGCGTTGAAGGTAGTTGCCAAGATGTTACAGGCAGTAGGTGAGAGTATCGCCAAAGCTGCGTAATATCGTTCGATTGTACGTACAAGCGTACAGTATTAGCTCCGCCCCTACGGGGGCGGGGCTTTTTTGCGTCTGCGTTTTGTGGATCAGATCTGCCCCTGTATAGGGGCTAGCACTCGCGTACCCTATTCAGGTGGCCGCTCGCGCGAGGATCGCTTTATATAGAGGCGGGACGCCTGTTGCACCAATAGCATACAGGCAGGCACACGTACTCGCTTATACATATGCGGGACGCCCACGGGGGCGGAGTCAACGCTGGCACGCCCGCAGGTAGCGCTTTAAGGGGAAGCGGGATGGGTCTTGGCTTGTACGTACAAGCTGTACCCAGTACGCGAGCGCGCCTATGTACGTGTATAGGCAAGCGCTGCGTGGGTACATACCATTGGTACACGAAATTTCGGAACTATCGTGTGGGCGGCAAGTTTAACGCTTGACAAATTAATTTTATTCCTTTATAATGGTTGCACAGTGGTAGTAATGTGTTCTTTAATAATTCGTTAAGTTGTACGTACAAGCTGACTCCGGTTAGCAGGTACTAGACTCCCCTGCGTGGCGGATGCGTAGCAGCGTATTCAAGATGACGTCGGAAGCTGGGGTTAGCTTGTACGTACAATCTAACGAAGCTGAGGAGAGTAGCATGGGTATAGCAATAGCAACAGCGAACGTGGTACACCCACACGTAGTGAACCGCGTCATCACGTTAGAGGGTGACAAGGTAGTCGAGAATCATTGCGAGTACATGAGGGTAGAAGAAGTACACTACCTTGCATCGTGGGTTTGGCTGGCCGCACATGACGGGAAACTGGTATGAGTGATCGTGGCCGCAAGTATCATGCATTGCAGCGTAGGACGCGAGTCCTGCGTACTGCATTGCGTATGGAGCCGTGGACAAGGAGAGAACTGCACACTTTTGTGGAGCGTCTGCTAGCATGGCACACGGGATTCAACGACAGGACGTTGAAGGATCTCATTCGGATGTATAACAGTGAGCTACTTGATTGAAACGACAATTTGGTTTAAGGAGATAACGTATGTCTTGGAACGCGAAGACATTACACGTCTCCCCGACGGGACGGGCAAAGCCGCATGGCAAGGTGACGCGGCGGAGTCTGTCTGTCCGGGGGACGAAGTATCCCAAGTACAAGGGGAGTGACAAGCCTCTGGGCGGCGAGCTTATGTGCCACCCGGTGGCGCTCACTCGTACCCCCTTGCATCCGGGATGCGCGACGTCCAGTCGCCAGTACAATGTGGCGGCGTGGGCAGATAACGACTGGGCTGCGTTTATGCGTGGCGCGGGACTCTGGGACTCTCCCGAACCGGGCGAGTGGCGTGTGGTCGAGCCTATTACAGGCGAGGTCTTAGGATGGGCTAGTTGTAGCGATGCCTTGTCCTACCGCAATGCGGCGGCGCGCAAAGGTGCTACGTTAGAGGTATATGACAATGTATGAGATAGTATTCTGGTGGGTCATGGCGACCCTTGGGATCTTTGTGGTCGGCGTGTATGGGCTGCGGATCTCTTGGGAACTTATCAAGACCGGAGTGGTCATACTGTTCGCAGTAGGTGTGATCATGCTAGTGGGATGTACAGCGGAGGAGATGTACAGGGACAGGGGCATAGTGCGTAATGATACGCATATCACAGTGCAGGACAGGGGCGTACAGGTTACGTACCCTGCGCCCGTCAAGCGAGAGCGGCTCTCTTTGCCGCAGAAGTGCAAGCCTTACTACAACGACGGTACTGAGCGTTGGATTGATTGCATGGGCGTAGGCTACGTGCGGGAGATGAACCGTGACGACTAAGCAGGAACGTCGGCTTGTACGTACAAGCCAACCACGGGACTATCCACTTCGTAAAGAAGCGGAAAAGCCTAAGACAATGCCTAAGCGTGTATCGCGACGGGCAGACCTGACCGCAGCTCTAGACGAGTGGGCTGAGGACTATGCAGGAAATTACTCGGTGTTTGGAGATTAAATGTGGCAACAAGTAAAAAGAACGCGACACGTGTATTCGTGTATGGTACTCTCAAGGCGGGTCATGGTAACCATGATTACTACCTTTCTGGCAATGATGGGGCGAGCTATCTTGGTCGCTGTTACATTACCGGCGATTATCGTATGTACACTAACGGTGCTTTTCCTATGGTCGTTAAGGGTACTGATACAGACGCTGGTCTGCCTATTGTTGGAGAGGTGTACTCCGTTGATGAGGAGACTCTACACGCTCTGGATGCGCTTGAAGGCCATCCTGATTGGTACTGTCGCGAGAAGGTAAACACGCCGTGGAAGAAGGCGTGGATTTACGTCATGCCAGACACGATGGGTAACTTTACAAGTGACTCATTGGTTGAATCTGGGTGTTTTAACATGAGTGCGGAAGAAGCGGAGTGGATTGATGGCTCAGAAATCCAACAAGTCGTTTGATTACGTAGCTCACGTACAGCGCAACGGCCAGACGGTCGAGCTTGCGGGTACAATGGAGGACAGCACGATGCAAGGTGTATATCAATTCCTTTTACAGAAAGCCACCGAGTTAGGCGGCTGGCTGCTTACGCAGCACATACGGGAGAGTGACACAGTAGCATCGACGGCTGTTGTTCCGGTTGTACGTACAAGCTCACCGGCTGAACCGGAAGCGACTGAGGAAGAAGCGACCCCAACATTTGGCGCATCAGAGATGTTCGGGAAGTATAACAGTAGTTACGCCGGAGCGTCCCGGCTAACCTTTAAGGAGAAGTGAGATGGAACGCTTAATACCTTTAATAGGGTACAACAAGGCGGAAACGACAGACTCGTATGCTCAACAAGAGGAGCGGCCTAACGATTCTCGCGTCCGACATTGGGCGCTAGTCTGGTGGGATCCAAAGGATTCCAGAGGAAGGCGCACAGCGGAGATATGCGTAGTCACAGAGGGTATGCCTGACTTCTGCGGTGGCCTGATGGTGTACTCACCTCGTGTAGATATATATCACGAGATAGGTGCGTGGAGCAGTAACTTCTGCATGCTCAACAACACGGAGTTGAAGGAAGACGAACTGTCCTACCAGTGGGAGAACTTCGACACTGAGACTGATGCGATAGACCTCGCGGCATGGACAGGCAAGGAGGACTGGAACGACGAGGAGGTGGCAAGCTTTGCCTATAGGAGTATTGCGGGATGCATTGGAGCGCAGGCTGCGGCATACTGTAAGCGCGGTATCATGGGAGCGGACAAAGTAGGCGGACGTATGTCTACGCTGTGGGACGTTATGTCTACCATGGATAATTTCGCGGTCAACAGTGCGTACAAGGCCAACGTCAGCAACATCACGGATGAGGGTATGCGTGCCCGTGATGTGCTAAGTCACGATTGTGTGGTTCTATCTGTGGCGACTCAATGGGGTGACGAGTGGCGTAACGCCAACTCCGGCAATATGTGCTGGTGGCTAACTGCGGAAGTCCACCCGATTACGGATGGAGCGTACGAAGGCGACGATGACGGTATGATGAGCTGCGAGGAGTGCGGGACGTACCATAGTGCGGGGGAGGAGTGTCCTGAGTGCGGCTACCTAGACGATGGGGCAGTCAAGACTTATTGCTTCCCTGATACTGATAGATATAGCAGTAATGCTATAATAATTGGGTCGGTCAAGTACCGGCTGCGTGCAAGGCGTCATTTCTGGAGGAATGGATAATGATTACGCTAGGTGCAGACCCGGAGCTGTTTCTTCGGGATGATAGAACTGGTGCGGCAACATCTGTTGTCGGTTTGATTGGAGGTACTAAAGGTGCGGCGCTACCGATGGAGGGGTTGGCGGACGGCTACGGTATACAGGAAGACAACGTGATGTGTGAGTTCAACATCCCTGCGGCGAGTAGACCGAAACGGTTCTCTCGTAGTATAGATACGGCTGTCAACTGGGTTCGTGAGCTTGTACGTACAACCTTACCACATCACTCTCTTGATGTGGGTGCGTGCTCTAGGATGTTCGCACCGTGGGAGCTGGAGAATGAGCAGGCTATGGTGTTCGGGTGCAGCCCGGACTTCAACGCTCACCAGCAAGGAGCCGCGTGCCATCCCGTGAAGCCAGAAGCATTGGTGGAGCAGGACGGATCGTGGAGGTTTGCAGGAGGACACGTACACTTAGGCTATGAGTCGGAAGCACCTGACTTCGTAGCAGCAGCGTTCGCTGATGTGTTCTTGGGGCTGCCTAGCGTATCACTCGATAAGCAGGGCATGAGACGTGCCTTATACGGACAGGCGGGACGCTATCGGCCAACTCCGTATGGTATTGAGTACCGAGTGCTGTCCAACTTCTGGATATGGGACAGACGTGTGGCGGATGACGTAGCCTCACGTGCGTACAGTCTGGGTCAGCTGCTTGAGGGTGATCCGGCAGAGCTGCAACGTATGTACACGGAGATACCGTGGATAGACGTGCAGGCTGCGATCAATATGGAAGATGAGGGGAAGGCCGCAGATCTTATTGCGTACCTGTCCCGTGACTTGAGAATCGGAGGCTTGTAATGAACGAAGCGATACCAAAAGATGTCACCATGCACGACGTGTGGCAATGGCTTGGACGCGGGTGGTTCTTTCACGAGAAGGACGGTGTTAGACAGCCCGCCGAGCTAGAGCAGGTGGGGGACGAGCGGTATGCCGTGTCGTGTACCAACGGTGACAACCACACGTTTAGACGACAGCATTGCTTTCCGTACTGGCCTCAGTGCGGCGCAGTAAATCTGCAGGGCTATGCTGTTGTACTCAACAGGACACAGCAGCGACAATACAGGAGGACATACAACTCGCGCTGTGTTACGCTGAACATACCACGCAAGTGGGATGTTATGAAGCGAAACTTCGGTGCAAAGAACCTAAGTGCGGACAGCCCGGATGTAGTGATAGCTGCGTTCGAGCCGGTGTACTACACCTACACTCGGGCACTGGGTCTACTGGAGGCGGGATGGGTGAGCGTTGCCCTGAATCCCTATCTGGTAGTGGCGGGAACGAAAGAGGAACAACTGATCTACTACAGGTCTAAGCTAACAGCGCGGATCATAGATGGTAGGCTTGTGCCTCTCGATCCTTCGGACAAGAGGAACCAGCGCATCCTCAAATGGTTTGATGGGAGGGTAGCAAATGAACGTAGCTAGCATCATAGGCAACGCGTACGACATTGAACTCGACGTGCCTCACTTTGGCATTGAGATAGAAGTGGAGAACGCACTTGCTCCTGACGAGCTGAGTGACAGCCTGTGGAATGTAGTGCATGACGGGAGTCTGCGTAACAACGGACTGGAGTTCCTGTCTAGTCGGCCATTCACTAAGGAGGAGGTGGAAGAACAAGTGCCTTTGTTCTACGAGTGGAAGCGGACACAACTCTACACAACTGGTGTGCGTACATCCACTCATGTACACGTCAACGTGCTAGGCATGACGTTACCGCAGATAGCGGCGGCGAGCATAGTGTACACTCTGGTTGAGCCTATACTCTTTAGGTATTGCGGGAGACTGCGCGAGGAGAACATCTATTGCGTGCCGTGGTACAGGGCAACCGACGAGCTGGATGTAGTAAAGTTGCTGGCGAGCGGCAGTACAAGCGTGATGCACGCGGCGTGTAAGTACAGCGCTCTGTATCTGGAGCCAGTGACTAGGTTCGGGACGATGGAGTTCAGACACGCACCCGTATTCGATTCATCGGAGCAACTGCTCACGTGGGTTGATATGTGCGAGCGCGTGGTGTACTCAGGGTTCGATACTATAGAAGAAGTTCTTGAGTGCTATGAGGAACTTTCGCCCGATGAGTTTGTCGAAGGTATATTCGGAGAGCGCATCACACGTGTACTGCGTGGGGTATGTGACGCCAGCTTCGAAGAACTGATGGAGCAGTACGACGTGGTGACGACTGCCGAATTGGCCTTAGCTTGTACGTACAAGCCAACGGAATGGTTCACACCACAATACAGCGTCGATGGCGACGGCGCAGATGGGTATCACAGAGTGCCTAACTCAATGAGAGACAGGCTCTACAACCTTGATCGTATGATCGAGGACGAAGAACCTGACATGGACGAATACTATAACGAAGACGAGGAGATATACTAGATGTGTGGAATAGTTGGATTTATAACTACCGATACTAAGATCGGTGAGCCTGATAGGAGTAAGTTCCTTAAGCAGGCTTTGATCATCGACACGCTGCGTGGTGATGATAGTACGGGGGTGTTCGCAGTAGGACACGAGCCGCTCTATAGTGACGGGACGGCTTGGTTCTGTAAGAACACCTTGACAGGCGCGGAGTTCACTGACTCCAAGGAGTACTGGGAGAGTCTGTACGACACGTCAGAGTACCGATGTGTAGTAGGACATAACCGGGCGGCTACCGTAGGTAAAGTGGACAGTGACAGCGCTCACCCATTCCAAGTGGGTGCAATAACGATGGTGCATAACGGGACGCTAACGTCTGCGAACGTGCTGCCATCTCCCATGTGTTCTCTTGATGGGGTGACTGTTGACA
>Ga0316189_10001434_pt1 | contig 23648 bp, 21 predicted proteins | sample LowCovwburrow_MG_FD_204930 | JGI IMG/M metagenome (GOLD analysis project Ga0316189, IMG submission 204930) | Coastal sediment microbial communities from Maine, United States - Lowes Cove worm burrow | ecosystem: Environmental > Aquatic > Marine > Coastal > Sediment | place: USA: Maine... | reverse complement strand
CGTGCCCGTCGCTGTCCCGGTCGAGGTAGTTGGGGATGCCGTCGCCGACAGGCAACAGGGTCGCCGGGTCGCAGTCGACGTCGCCCGCGTCCTCCGCGAGCAGCCCGTCACCGTCCTCGTCGGTGTCCAGCGCGTTGATGAGACCGTCGCTGTCCCGGTCCCACGCATCCAGGCACACCAACCCCGAGAGCGTGCCGTCGTCGTCGGCATACTGGGCGACGGTGAGCGGCAGGCCCTGGGTCTGCACCAGGTCGAGGACCAGCCAGTTGAACCACTCGTCGCCGTCGAGGCGCCCGTCGCCATCGACGTCGGGCACGAGCGGGTCGACACCGAAGATCACCTCACAGATGGTGTCGACGTGGTCGCCGTCGTCGTCCGCGTCGAGGTAGTTCGGCGTGCCGTCCCCGTCGGTGTCGTCGTTCGAGAGGACCCCGTCGCCGTCGAGATCTTCGTCGACGTCCAGGATCGAGTCGCCATCGGCGTCCTGCCCGAGCGCGGGGACCGCGAGCCACCAGAGCTGCAGTCCGATCATGCGCGCGTCACTCCGCGAGGGCGTCCTTCACCGCTAACACGACCTGTGCATCCGTCGGAAAGCCCAGCACGGGCGCCTTGCGGGCCACGACCCGCTCGCCGACCTCGACGGTGAAGATACCGCCGTCCCCCTTGACGAGATTGGCGGTCACCGACAGCTCATCCTTCAGTGCGGCCGCCACACGGGCGGCGCGAGGAAGGTAGCCTCAACTACCGCAATACGTGATGGTCACCGTCACCTGTCCCTCCCTCGCGCGGGAAGTGCCTATCGTGAGGAGCGCCCGTGTCCACGCATGGGTGGGCCGCGTGCAAACGAGGCACACATCTTGCGGCGGACCGTTCGTCTCGGTCGACGAGGCGGGCACCGAGGCGGCAGCGGCGTCAGAGGTCGTGGTGAGGCCTTCGAGCGCGGGCAACCAGGTGATCGCCGACCGGCCATTGCTGGTGGTGATCCGCGACTGGCTGACTGGTGCCAAGCGCGAAGTGGACAACCGGCGCTGGTAGCGAGCCGGGCGAGCGGCTACAGCCCAGGTCGATGACCGACACCACGCTTCGAGACGCTGTGTTCTGGGTGGCCCGCCTCGAGGGTGTGTCCCTTCTCGTGCTGTTCGTCATCGCGATGCCGGTGAAGTACGGGCTGGACGAGCCGCTGCTGGTGGAGGTCTGCGGCTGGGCGCACGGCCTGCTCTTCCTCGCGTTCGTGGCGGGTCTCGGGGTCGGACTGACGCGGCTGGGCTGGTCGCTGGCACAGGTGGCGCTGGGGTTCGTCTCCGCGTTCCTTCCCTTCGGCACGTTCCTGTGGGAGCGACAGGTGGCACCGGCCTGAGCGGGCGCGCACGGCAGCCCGAGCCCGCTACCTGCGCAGATCCCGCAGTGCCGCGCGGGCCCTGGTCTCCTCGAGCCGGCGCTGCTCTGCCCCCTGGCGCGCCTCCCCGATCGCCTCGTGCAACCACGCCAGGATGGACCGTCGGGCAGTGAAGTCCACCTGCGAATGGACCCGTGGCGAGCGCCACGTCCGTCCGCATACGGTCACCTCCAAGCGCCCCCCGCGGAAGGTCACGCGCTGCACGTCCTCGAGCAGCCAGGAGCGCCGGCCCACCCGCAAGCGCCCCCGTCGCACCTCGAGCAGCGGCGAGCGCCACCCGCGCCAGCTGGCTCCGGAGGAGCCGCTCACCAACCACGTCCCGAGCCAACCGAAACGGACAGCAAGCAGCGGCACGGTGACGGCAACGGCCGCAATGCCCAGGATTGCCCATGCGAACGAAGGACTCAGGACGGCGCCGATCGCGGCGGGCAGGGCCATCACGCCGAGGGCCGCGAGGGCTGCGGGACCGGAGAGGGGGATGAGGTCTGCCTGCTGAAGCCGCATGCGAGAGCCCGTGTGCGCCCACTCCCAGCCGACGACGCGCACCGCCTCCGCCGCCCCCTCCCGGTCCACGAGGGTCGGCGCGCGGTCGACGAAGGCGTCGATGGGGGCCGTGATCGCGGGAACGACCACCGACCGCAGGGGTGCCCACTCCGCATCGTCCAGGACCCCGGAGAAGTGGACGTCACCGTCAACCGCCACCGCGAGCTGGTGGCCGAGCGCCGTCACACTCTCGATCTGGTCGAGCTTCCACCGTAGTTGGCCAACCTTCAGCTCCTGGTCGGTGAGCACAATGGGGACCACCGTCGGCGCTGACTGCGCGAGCTCCGCGAATCCACACACCAGGTGCCAGCTGCGTTCCTGCACGTCACCTCCGCCTGCCATGATACAGACGAACGGGGCCAGCATTGCGTGGACGTCCGCCCGCGTTCAGGCCAGCTCGACCCGGGTCGTGAGCAGATCGTCGACGGCGGTCGGCCCCAAGGGGACCTCGACCGCGTGAGGTCGGCTGGCGTTCACGAACACTCGCGGGCTCGCCAGGCCGCGGCGGAATCGGTCGACCACCACTTCGTCGAGGTTCAGGTATCCACTCCCGCACACCGCGACAGGCCAGGACTCTGCGGGTCTGAATCCGCATTCGGATCTCGCCCGGAAGTGTCGCAGAGCGGCTGTCCAGTGCGTGCTCGACCGAGAGTAAGCGCTCGGCATCGAGGAGGTGCTGCTCGTTCGAGGGCAAGGAGGAGAGTCGAGGGGAGTGCGAGCTATCCCGAGAACTCGACGAGGCAGCCATCGGGCGTGCAGCGCGGCCGAAGGCCGCGTTTGTTCTTGGTCGAGCCCGAACGCCCTGAACCTGGACAAACAGCAAGCCTGCTCGTGCGCGAGCGCAAATCAGCCGGGGGGGAGCGGCACCCGATGGTTCCGATAGCCCGCGTCGATGGCGTGCCGGACCAGGCCCGCAGCGATCGGCTCCCAGCGCGGCGGGGGGCCCAGAGCAGCGCTCGCGCGGCTGTTGTCGAACACCACGTCGTTGGTGATGTGCGGCCAGAACACCTTCATCACGGCCGCCGCGCGCTGCACCTCGCCCCGCGGCAGCCGGTCCATGCCCCGGAGCAGCCAATGAAAGCCCCCGCCCACCTGCGGCGCGAAGCGCAGGCGGTGGCCGTCGGTGGCGAGCGCGTCGGCCACCGAGCCCACGGTGGGCGACCCCAGGCCTGCAGAGAGGTGGAACACATCGTGGGGCAGCGCGGCCGCGGCGTGCAGCGTGGCGACACCCTTGCCGACCCAGTCCCCGGGCACGATGTCCACCCGGGTGGAGCGGCTCAGCGGCACCACGCGCATCTGCGCCAGCCCCGCAGTCGCGACCACCATGTCGGTGATCCAGGCGTCGTCGCGCGTGGAGTCGCCCATCACCGTGCTCGGTCGGAGCGTCAGCACCCGATCGGACGGGAGCAACTCCCTGGCCATGTGCTCGGCGAATCGCTTGGTTCGGGCGTAGGGGTCGTAGTCCGAGCGGTCCCAGTCGATGGACTTGTCTTCCAGGACGACGCAGCGCTCCCGGACTCCAGCGACGGCGCTCGTGCTCACGTCGGTGAACCGCCGCAAGTGGCCCGCCTCGACCAGCTCCAGCGCCAGCTTTGTCACCGAGAGGGTGCCGCGCAGGTTGGTGTTGAAGCACGCCTTCGACGACTTCCGGTTGAGCGAAGCTGCGATGTGCAGGATCGCGTCCGCCTCGGACACGATCCGATCGCGGTCGGCCGGGTCCAGCCCCAGCTCCGGCGCGTGCAGGTCACCGCATACCGGCACGATCCGCTCCATCGCAGCCCAAAATCCCGGCAGGTCCACATGCGCCTGCAGTGAGGTCCACAGACGCTCCACCGCGCGCTCCCGCGTGGGCGCACGCACCAGCGCGAACACGGGCGCGTCGGTGATGCGCAGCAGCTCCAGGATGGCGTACGAGCCCAGGAACCCCGTCGCCCCCGTGAGGAAGGTAGCGCCGCTCACTTGCTGGCGACCCGGACTTCTGCGGGCGGGTTGCCCAGCTGCAGGCGAGGCCGCAGCGGCGGGTCGCCCTGGATGCGCTCCCCCTCGAGGATCGGAATGCACCATGTGCGCAGGCCCGGGTACTCGACGTCGACCCAGTAGTCGCGCCAGCTCAGATCGCTCAGATCGAACCGGAACACCTCCTCATGCGCCGTGAGCTCGCGCGCCCGAACGGTGTGGAAGGTCCAGTCGTTGTCGTGGATGAACGGCTGGAACAGCTCGAGCATCTGCTCGACCCGGTCCAGCGAGCCCCGCACGTCGTCGATGGCGGTCCCGACGCGGTCCAGCGTGGGCCCCAGTGCGCGCTCCACACCGGAGGGGACCCAGTCCGCGCGCTGATCGGCACGGAGCGCACGGCCCAGATGACGCGCCAACCGCCCCAATCGGCGGACCTCGAACGGGCCCTGGGCATCGAGGGCAACGGGAATCGGATCGAGGTGGGCGAGCAGCCCGCGGTCGATCGGACGACCCGCGCGCCGTGTCCAGCGCCGCATCCCGAGCCCGGTCAGCTCGACGGCGCGATCGAACGTGAAGGGGTTGTGATCGGAGCTGGCGAGCTGAAACACACCGCCAGCCCGGCCGGTGAGCGCAGCGGCGGTGATCGCGGCGAGGCCGCACGCGACGTCGTCCACCGGGACCACGTCGAAGGTGTGCTCAGGCACGGTAGGTAGGCGCCGGAACGGGGTCGAGATCAGCCACGCCAGCGGCCCTGCGGTGTTCAGCCCTTCGTTCCAGCCAGGGAACGGGCGCTGCCGCGCACACTCGACGATCGAGGGGCGGACGATGGTGCAGTCCAGCTCGGTGCGCTGCGCCAGCAGGTGCTCGGCGAGGCTCTTTGTGTAGGTGTAGATGTTGGGGAAGCCGAGCGCCTGGGCGCGCGCGGTCCCGATGTTGATCCGCTCCTCGACCGACGCCGCGCGGCGGCAGGCGAGCTGCAGCGCCCGTGTCTCCGCACCCACCTGCAGCGGCGCTCCGCTGGGAGCGCGGCCCGGCGTGAGCGTCTCGGGCACCTCGGCGGTCCCGACGTTGCCCGCGACATAGCAGGTGGAGACGTGCACCAGCGGAACACCGAGCTCCTCGGCGAGGGTGGCGGCGTTGGCAGCGCCCGCCACGTTGGCAGACAAGGCCTTGAGCGGATCGGGGGCGAAGTCGGTCAGCCCCGCGCAGTGCACCAGCACATCCGTGCTGGCGAGGCGCGCGCGGGCCTCCGCGGACATCCCGCAGCCCGGCTGCTCGAGGTCGGCGTCGATGGCGTCAATGCGGGCGCTAAGCCACGCGGCGAGACCCGCACCATGCTGCGCGCGGAGGGTCCGGAACACCGGCGAGGTCTCGAGCGCCTCCTCGACCCGGCGACGGGCGGGCCGCAGCCGACCGCGCGGACGCACCAGCAGCGTGATCCGGCCGATCCGCGGGACCTCCTCGAGGAGCATCCCGACGAGCACCTTGGCCACGAAGCCAGTGAAGCCAGTGATCACCAGGTGGCGATCCGCGAGTACGTCCTGGGTCTGCATCAGCCCTCCACCACCGGCCAGTCCAGATCGACCGCGACGCGACGAAGCGCGCGATCGGGGTGGACCGCACAGGGGCCATCCACCGACGAGAGCAGCACCTGATCTGCCTCGGCGGCGCCATACGCGCGCGAGGCCGACAGGTCGATGTCGTGATCCTCGGCGTACCGACGCAGCACCGCGCCGCCGAACCGGGTCACCACGGGGTCGACCAGGCGGCCAGTCGCGCGCCCGTTGCGGAGCTCCAGCCGGTTGCACACCCGGTGGTCCGCCCGGAGCTCGTCCGCCAGTGGCGCGACGATGGGCGCGATCAGATCGCTGATGACCACGATCACACAGCCGTCACGGCGGGCGCGCTCCAACAGATCGCGGCCGGTGGGGCGGATGTTCGGCAGCAGGTACTCGCGCGCGTACTCCTCGCCGAGCACCGCCACGCGATCCTCGCTCATCCCGCGCAGGGCACTCCACGCCAGGCGCTGGCCGGTCGCCGCGTCGCCCAGACCCAACGCAAACGGTGCGCAGAGCGCCACCGCACCCAGCCGCGCGGCGCGCTGCCCCAGGTGCTGCGCGTTGGCCGCGAGCCACCCCGCTGCCAGCACAGCCGGGCGCCCGACGAGCACGCCTTCAGCACGAAAAAACGCGGCTGCCCGACCCATGATCCTCCCCGAACCCGGGCACCGTATCCCAACTAGACTGACATGTCAGTCTACTGGCCCAGGTGGGGGAATGGCGGCAACGGCGGACAGCACGCGACACCTCGCGACAGGCCGACCGCGCCTCGCCGCCCTACCTTCTCTACATCAGGCCCGGGCGTCGGGCGGGGAGCGGCGGAATCGCATGGGTTCGCTCCCCCCCCGAGCCCAGGCTTCTTTCTTGGGGGCTCGACCAGAATAGCGAGCTAGCCCGAGAGCTCGAGGACGCAGCCATCGGGCGTACAGCGCATCCTCGATGCAGCGCGTTTGTTGTTGGACGCTCCCTTAGGGAGCGTCGCCGTTGAGCCGCGCGACGGCAGCGTCCGCCACGACGCGCCAGTTGCCGTCGCTCGGGAGCGACACGATCGTCAGCTGCGAGTCGAGGAGTCCCAGCCAGGGGAACTCAGTGGCCCCGGAGGCCGCCGTGAGCTCCCCGAGGCCGTCTTGCAACACGGGACCCGGAATGGCCGGGTGGTCTTGGGCCCATCTCAAGACCTCAGCATGCGACACCTCGGCCTGCGTACCCCCAGTGAGCACCGTGAGGAGGAGGATATCACCGGCACTGATCGCGCTGCGCAGCGGGTTTCCAACCGGGACACTGAGGTAGGTAGCGAAGAGGTCGCACCCCTGCCCGTAGGTGGGGCACATGAAGAGCAACACGTCCTCCCCCTGCTCGCGGTAGAAGTCGTAGAGATCCACCGGCTCTTCAAACTGATCGTCGAGCACCAGCCGGGGGAATCGCTCGCCCACGGTAGCCGCCGCGATGTCGCCGCCCTGGATATCGTCCTTGAAGGGGTAGTACGGCCAACCACCCGTGTAGATCCGCGACTCTGGGTCTACCGGATCACTGCCTTCCGTGACTTCATCCGCGTCCTCGTACCCGTCCCTGTCGGAGTCTCGCTGCAGCGGGTCGGTGCCCAGATCGACCTCCTCACGATCAGTGAGCCGATCCCCGTCGGTGTCGGGGTTGTCGGGATCGGTCCCGAGCTCCAGCTCGATGTGATCGAACAGACCATCGTTGTCGGTGTCCACGTTCGCGGCGCCCCGCCCTCCTCCGCTCGGCCCGGCGTCGTAGCCGGGCCAGCACGCCGTCCACAGCATTCCAAACCACACAGACACCTCGCCGACTACGACTGCATGCTACCCGGGTTCGCCGACGTTCGCAGGCTCGTCTCGGTGGAGGCAGACAGCGCACAGCACGTCGCGACCGGCCTGCCCACCTTCTTCATCTGGCGCGGGCGTCGCTACGGCCCTGCCGCCCCGCTCTCGAAACGGTCGTACGCCGCCCCGGCGACAGAGTACGCGCTGGAGAACTCGACGACCTCCAGCTTCGAGTTGAGGAGCACGCCCCAAGGGATGGTCTCCAGCTGCGCCGGCCCAAGGTACTGTTCCTCGCTGTCCCGGAGGACGGGCCCGGGGACCCCGGGATGCGCCTCGGTCCAAGCGATGACGTCCTCGTGTGTGGTCGGGCCGGCCGCCCCGCTTACGAACACGGCAATCAGCAGGATGATCTCAGCTGCAGAGGTGCTGCTTGAAGAAGTCGCAGTATGGCCCCCACGCCACACACAACAAGAGAAACACGTCTGGACCCTCTTCGTTGTAGTCGTCGTCGTACAGATCGACCCTCTCGTCGAATTGGTCCTCGATCGCGAGACGAGGGAAGCGCTGGCCAACGTCCGGCTCCAGGTCGCTTCCTACACGAATGTCGCCCTTGCATGCATAGTACGGCCACCCGCCGGTGTAAATCACCGAGGCGGGATCCAGCGGGTCGGTCCCCTCGGTGACCTCATCGCCGTCTTCGTACGTGTCGCCGTCCGTGTCCGGCAGCAGCGGATCAGTGCCCAGCTCGATCTCAACCCCGTCCTCGAGCCGGTCGCCGTCCGTGTCGGCGTACACGACCACTATCCGTCCGGTGTGGCAAGACGCCAGCCGAGCCCGCTGTGGACCGACCTGCCTTGTGCAAGGCTGCGCACCAGCCGCATCCCCACCTGGTCGGAGGCATCACCCCCGGCCAGCTTCCCGCGCCGGTCCACCCGGGCCGACGCGACGCCGGTCTTCCAACAGCCGCCGCGCACCACGCTGGCGTCGTCGGCCGCCGCAGCCTCTCGGACCGGGCGTCCCTCGACGACCCGCAGTCCCTCGCCATCCCACCGGTCCTCGCACAGGTCGCGCACGCCCCCCGCGGTGCTTCGAACGCCGTACACCGAGGTATCCTTGGGGTCGTCGGAGAGGGCCGCGCGAAGCGCACCCGACTCGTGCCCGCCCCGAATGTTGGCCCACGTCGGATCCAAGAACCGACCGGTGACGAACGGCCGACCGTCCGTTCCGCGCGCCGCCTTCTCCCACTCAGCTTCCCACGGCAGCCGCCACCTGTGCCCTGTGCGCTCCGAGAGCCACACCGCGTACGCCCGCGCGGACGCGAGCGTGATGCCCACGACAGCATGATCCGGTGGGACCTCCGCGTCGGCGGGGACCTCCGCTGCGTCGGCCAGGAAGACCGCCCAGTCCGCGTTGCTGACAGGATGCCGCTGGATCACGTACGGATCGACCCAGACGCGCTGTGGCGGATCGTCGTGGCCCTCGGTGTCACCGCCCAGCAGCGCCCAGCCCCCCGGGACGTACACGTCGTCCGGCCCAAGATCCCGGACGGTCGGAAGCCACGCCGGGACCGGGTGCGCGCCCCCGGGGGCGGTCGCGTCCCAGTGCGCCGCCCGCGGCAGGTGAATGGGCAACACCACGGGCAGCCGGCCAGGGGCACGGAGCTCAGCGACCCAGCTTCCCACTGGTAGGTCGACAGACTCGAGCGGCGTCGTACCCAGATCGATGAAGTCGCCGGGGACCAGGCGCCGCCTGTGCTCCACCAGTCGTGTGATCGTGACCTGTGCCCGCACCGGCTCGGTGTGCAGCGTCAGCCGCGCCGGTCCATCCAAGTACGCCGTGTGGACCCCGTCGTCGTGCCCGCGCAGAGCCACCTCGATGCGAGCCGCTTCCTCTTCCGCTCCGCGCGCCTCAGCCCGCTCGTGCGCAGCGCGCAGCACCGCCGCCAGCTCCGAGCGCGCGACCCCGAACGTCGGATCCTCGGCCCGCGCTGCCCGAAGAAGCTCCTGCTGGCGCGCGGTGAGCACCGCCTCTTCCCGGCGCGCCGACCGGGCATCGTCCCGCAGCTCCCACAGCGGCACCTTGCGCTCCTCGCTCGCCCAGCTGGGCAGGGACCGTGCCAGCGCCCGCGCCTCAGCGTCGAGCCGCTGGACCCGATCTCGCGTGAGCTGCAGTGTGGGCCGCAGCGCGCGAGCCCGCTCCACCAGACTGCGGGCGCGTTCGCGCTGCGCGGTCTCTTCCTTCGGAAGCAACGCCATCTCCTGCTGACAGCTGACAGACCCTGGGGTAGCTTACCTCCAAGGAGGGAGAATGCCGATGCTGTTGGTTCTCGCCGGTTGTTTCTTCGGAACCGGCCGCAACGCTCCCTCCGGAGGGTTCACCGACCGCGACTTCGCGGACGAGTTCACGTTCGAAGACGACACCACTGACTGGGGCGACGTCGACACGGACCTCGACACCGACGCCGACACCGACCGGACCGACACGGGCAGATGCACCACAACCATCTTCGGAGACGTCTCGGTGCGGCCCACCTTGTCGTGTGAAAACCAAACCTGCCGCGGCGGCCTGTTGGTCATGCTCTTCGATACGCCCATCACCAACATCAACCTCCCGGCGCCAGTGGGCAACGTTGCCAACCCGGGCATCGTCGATCTGGAGGACGGGCCCATCCCCTTCGAGATCTTCGGTGCACCCTGCGGTCCGCACCAGGTGCTGGCACTCCTCGACGTCGACCAAGACGGCATCCCGTCGTCGGGCGACCTGGGTCACGTGCCCACCACCCTCTCACTCGCGGGGGGGTACCTGCTCGAATCCCCCGTTCTCATGTTCCGGATTCCCTAGCGCATCAAACGGAGCGGTCGAGAAGTCCTCGGTGAGCCACTGAACCGGATCGATGGCTTCCCGCCCGACCACCAGGCCCCAGTGCAGGTGCGGCCCAGTGCTCTGTCCCGTGCTCCCCATCGTGCCGAGCGGATCGCCCTGTGCGACCTCCTGCCCTGCCGTCACGTCGATGCGCTCCATGTGGTTGTACGAGGTAGTGACCCCGTGGCCGTGGTCCACGATCACGACCCGACCCATGATTGCCTGCTCATGCGCGATCACGACGGTGCCAGGTGCCCCCGCGTAGAGGGGCTCGTGCTTGGCCTTCGCGAGGTCGAGACCACTGTGGTAGCTGCGTCGACCATCGCTGTAGGTGCGGTACTTTCCGAACGGAGAGGTCCGTCGGCCGCCCCGAACCGGCAGCGCGAACGGACCGGTCCAGCGCTGCTTCGGAGCATCCACCGCGTAGGCACCGTCCCGCTCTGCGCGCATCTTGGCGATGGCCTCGCTGTCCTTGCGCGCCTCCTTCTGCTTGGCGCTCAGCCGGATGAAGCCGCCGACGGCGAAGTCGGTGGCGGCGACCGGCGCGCTGACCTCGTGCCTGACCTCGTTCCCCGTGGCGTCCCGGGCCTGAATCACCACCGGCGCCGGACCGGGCTCGTGGCGGGTGGCGACCCCGAACAGCGCGCGCCAGGCACCGTCGACAGCGAACATCGGCAGCGTGCGCTCCGCGAAGGTGGCGACGGGCTCGATCAGCGGCTCGTCGGAGCGAACCCACACCGCGAACGTCTTCCCCTGCGCGGGGGTGAGCGCGGACTGCGCCACCTCGATCACCGGCGGGGTCTGATCGACGGTGACGGTGACCTCGACGCCGGCCTCGTTGTGCCGCCACGACGCATCGGTGGCGACCACCCGAACGGTGTGCGCGCCGTCCGCGAGGTCTGCGAGCGGCAGCGCGTGGGTGAGCGCACCGCTGTCGGGAACAGCGAGCGGCTCCGGGTCGCCGCCATCCACCCACAGGGTGAGCGTCTCCACGCCGGGCGAAACGTCCGAGACCCGAACCTGGATCGGGGCCGACCCACGCTGCGCCTTAGCGACAACTTCCACCTCCAGCACGGGGGGTTCAGCGTCCATCGCAGCGCAGCCAGCCAACAGGGTCCACATGTCGCGTAGGATGACACGGAATGTGGGCAACCCTGCTGACCCTGTGCGCCCCCGCGGCCCACGCGAAGCCCCTGGGCTGGTTCCGAGACGGTGCATCCGACGTCACGGTCCCCGATCACGCGCGCGACCTCCCGCTGATTCGTGGACCGCTCACGGGGTACCTGCCGGCGGTCGCGGCGCGCCTGACCGTGGCCATCGACGAACCGCCGCGCCAGGCGCTCGTCGTGGTGGATCTGGCCGGGGGGTGGAGCCGAGTGTCGATCGAAGCAGCGAACACGCTGGGCATCGCCTGGTCGTTCACGCGCCTGCGCGGAGAGTACCGCCGGGTCGCCACGCTGCCGCGCATGGAGCTCGGCGGGGTCGTGCTCGAGAGCGTGCGCATCGAGGTAGTGCCCGACGCGCCGGGCCTGGTGCTGGGTCTCGCGGGGATCGACGAGCTGGCGACCGCCCTGCTGCACTCGGAGGGGGTCCTGCGCGTGGCGCCGGCCCGGAAGGGCGCAGCGCTCGTGCAGAGCGTCGGAGAGCCGATCCGGGTGTCACGCCAGCGCGGGGGACGCCACCGCGCAGCCGATGGGACCCAGCGACACGGGGACGGGGTCACCCTGCTGGTGCCGGGTGTACTCCGGTGGGGGCCGGCGGAGGCGGAGGGGACATTCCACCTGCAGACCGATGACGCAACTTCGCTGGTGGCGTCGTCGCCCCGGCTGCCCGAGCCCGTGCTCCGGGCCGGTACGCCCCACCGCGAGCTGTCGGCAAAGCTCGGCGACGTGTGGCTCGCGCAGAGCTGGTTCCGCCACGACGATGACCGATCAGATCGCGGCCCCAACTTCTGGGGCGCGATCGGCCACGACCTGCTGGTCGACGTCGATCTCGCGGTCTATCCCGCCGGTCGCACCGTCGCGGTTCGCCCGGCGCCGAACGCTCGCTGGCAGGGAGCCGCCCAGGTGGCGGTCCGGTTCGCCCTCGAGCGGTTCGTTCAGGAGGAGGAACGCGCGCCCGCGAACAGCAGCCCCTCCGCCGTGATCCGCGACCGGCACCTGAGCTTGGCGAACACCCTCTGGGTGGCCGGCGCGCGCAACGACGCGCTTCCGCACTACTCAGCGGCCGCACAGGCTGCCGGAGACCACTGCGGCACCCACCTGCGCCTCGCCGAGCGCCGCCTGGTCTCGGCAGGCACCCTGCTGGCGGACAACACTGTCGCCGCGCAGATCTTCGAGCCACTCGAGCGGGCGGCGCGGCTGTGGGACGCGTGGGAGCGCCTCGGTGACGAGACCCGGGCGTTGATCGTGCGAGACCAGGATCGACCCGGCTCGACGCACGTCGTGCAGTCGCAGCGGTGTCGGCGCGCCACCCGCTTGCTGGCAGCGGTGCACCGGCTGCGGGGCGACGTCGCGCTCGCCGCCGAGACCGAGCGGGAGCTGGGCGCCGGCCGGGGTCGTGACCGCATCGACGCCACCGTGTCGCGCGCGCACTGGGCGGCACAGGAGGGCGACGAGGCCATGTTCCTCGCCCGGGTCTTCGACGTCACGGGCATGGACAGCGACCACCCGCTCACCGCCGCGTTCGGCCTCGCGGAGGCCACCCGGTCGCTCCCCGACCGCGCGACCATCGGCCGGCAGATGACCCTGGCCGACTCGCGCTGGATCCCCGGTCAGCTCGTGCACTCCCTGCTGAGCGGCACGCCGCCGCCCCCGTGGGACCCAGCGATCGAGCGCCGGTCACCGGGCAGTCCGCAGGTCCTGTGCCAGCGCGCAGTGCACCTCGCGCTCTCCGGCAACGTCCCCGACGCGATCGCCCTGCTGTCCGGGTCCCGCATGCCCGCGCTGGCGGACTGGTGGACCGCGTGGGCGGTCGTTCACCACCTCGGGGAGCAGCAACAGGCGCGCGACGAGGCGCTGCTCAACGTGCGCCTGCGGTTCCCGCTGGTGCCCGCTGGGGGGCTGGGATTGTGATCGCGGGGTCGGTCTGGCGAACCCTGACGCTGGCGCCGGACGGCAGCGCCGTGATCTGGTTCGTCTCGGACCCCGCGCAGCGGCGGCTGCAGGTGCGGCGCTTCCCCGGTGGCGCCTCCCTCCTTCCGACGGGCGACCAACCGCCGTGTTGACCGGCGCCGACGGCGAGCGGGGGAGGGCGACCCAGCGCGACGTCGACGAGGCCACGGCGTGGCTGATCGCCGAGGGGATCGCCGACCCGAACCGGATCGCGCTGATGGGACACAGCTTCGGGGGCTACAGCACCCTGCTGGGCTTGGCACACTCGGACGCGTACGCCTGCGGGGTCGCGCTCTGTCCGCACGCCGCCCACAGCGACCGGTGGCTGCTGTGGGCGCTCCCGCGGTCCCTAATGTAGGGGTGCCTCGACGCACCGTGAGTCAGGCGGACAGGCGGCCGATCACAGCGGAGACCAGGCGCTCACCGAGCCGTGCGCCGAGGCTCGGGTACAGGAACGGCTCGACCAGCTCGAGCTCCATCAGCTGCAGGGTGCCGCGGAACCGAACCATGTCGACCCGCGCGTACAGCGGCACGGTGTCGAGCGCGGCGAGCACACCCCGGGCGGCGGACACGTCCGCGGGGGCAGGGTCGAGGGGGACGTCGCCGCCGCCGTACACCGACTGGACCCGGTAGTCGCCAGGCGCCGGCCGCTTGACCACCGCGTGGGACAGGGCGCCGTCGACGAACACGAAACTCAGCTCGCCCTCGGCGGTGATCGCGGGCACGAACGGCTGCGCGAGCATCGGCTGCGACATCGCGGGGACTGGGGCGCCGGGACGCAGTCGGTGCTGACCGACGGCGCAAGCGCCCACCTGCCGCTTGAACACGACGTCGTCGCTGTCGAGCGCCCCGAACACAGCCGCCACGCCGGCCGGGTCAGCGGCGTCCAGCCACACCGTCGGTAGGACCGCGGCGCCGCGCGCGGCGAGGTCGCGCAGGTACCGCTTGTGACTGTTCCAGCGCACCACCTCGACGCTGTTGAACAACCGAGTCGCCGCCTGGACGCGACCGAGCGCGGCGAGGAAGTCGGCGTGGCGCTCGGCGTAGTCCCAGGTGGTGCCGATCAGCACCGCGTCAAAGTTCTCCCAGCGAGCCGCTGCGTCCCAGGCGATGTCTTCGACCACCGCACCGTGCGGAGCGGCCCCGGCGCGAAGAGCGTCCATCATCAGGTCGTGCTCGAACGCGTCCGCGCGGCGTACGACGGCACCGCTGAGCGTGTCGGGCGCGGCCAGATAGGCAATCCGTGCCTTCGACCCGGTGCTCATCCAGGGGGCAGCGGGGCGACCGCGGCCAGCGACTGTGCGACCCGCTCGGGCAGAGTGCCCTCGAACGGATCACGAAACCGGGAGTCGAGCAGCCGCAGACGCAACACCCAGCGGCTGTGGTCCAGCGGATCCTGGCCGATCTCAGGCTGCCCATCCGGCGCGATCCAGGGCGCGTTGAGCGCAGCCTCCCACAGCGCGCTGCGCGCTTGCTCTGCGGGCACGCCCGGCAGCGACAGCGACACCTCCACCTCGGGCCACCGCTCCTCGCCCGCGCGGATCGCCTGGGAGAGCAGCAGGCGGTTGGGGACCACGGTGTGTTGACCGCGGTCGTCGAGCAGTGTGGTGGCGCGCAACCGGACCGTCTCGATCCGCCCGGAGAACCGCTCGGCGTGGATCCACTGCCCCACGTGGAAGCGGTCCTCCATCAGCATCAAGATCCGCGCGACCAGGTCGGGGAGCGCGTCGCGCAGCGACCAGCCCAACGCCAGCGCGGCCGCCACCACGACCCAGGGCACGGCGGGCACCAGCGTGGCCGGAACCAGCGCCACGAGCGCGAGGAACACCGCCGCCACAGCGATGGTCTTTCCGACGGTCTCCGCCACCGCCAGCGCCGCAGGCAACACGCCGCTGCTGCGCAACAACCGACGGGTCCAGCTCGCCGCCAAGGCGGTTCCCGCAGCCAGCAGCGCCAGCGCCAGCGCGCTGAGCGCGCCGGACATGCCGTGCACTACAACTGCCGGGAACACGCCGTCCAGTCCCAGGGTCAACACCATCGCCTCCGCCGCCAGATGCGCTCCAGGGGACCCCGCAAGTGCGCTGCGATCCGCAGCTTGTCTGCGTCCTTGACCAGCAGACCCACGTGCCGAAGCTGGGCCAGCCGGGCCTCCGAGCCACCCGGCGGAGTCCGGAACAGCGCCCGGTGCTGTGCCGGGGTCACCCAGCCCTGCCACGCGACCTGGAACAGGGTGAGCAGCACGTCCTCCGGCAGCTCAGCGAGCCGGGTGAGCGGAGGTCGCCGGACCGCGCCGATCGAGATGGTCTCATCGTCGCCGACGCCTTGAATGGACGCCAACCACAAGCCGAGCGCGTCCTGCAGGACGCCGGCGCTGGCGTCGTGCAGGGTGCGGAACCAGGCCCGCCGCCGGCGCCGTTCGCGGTCGTCGCCGCGCGACAGGATGTGCTGCAGCTGCCAGCTCCAGTCGTCGTCGGCCTCGAAGCGCACGCCGTACCCGCTCATGGCGTGGCGGGCGAGGATCGCATCCTCGAGGGCGTCCACGGGCAGCGCGCCGAGCTGCACCACCGTGCCCATCGCGTCCGAGAGCCCGCTGGCCCGGGCCGCGAACCGCCACACGGCGTGGTCTGCGACCACTACGAACGCGTTGCGGCCGCCGTCGTCGAGGATGGTCTGCACCAGGCGCTGCAGGGGAGCAAAGCCACCGGGCGTGCAGGTGAACCAGGCGGGCAGGTCGTCGATCACGATGGCGCGGTCGTGGACCCCCGCCAGCACAGCGGGATCCTGACCGGACAGCTCCAAGAGCGGCCGACCGGTCGTGCGGATGGCGGCGTGACACAGGGCGAGGGCGGCCTGGCGATCGAGACCGATCACCGCCGCACTGCGCAGCCGACCCCCGGTGAGCGCCGCCTCCAGCCGCTCCAGATCGGCGCGGCGTCCCGTGAGCAGATCGGCCGCCTCGAGCGCCTGATCGCTGAACAGGCGGTGGTAGACGGTAGGGACCTCGGCAGCCGGCGCGGGAGGCCGCAGGGCCGTGCGCAGATCGCGCTCGTCTCCGATCTCGGGCAGGCCGAACCAGGCCCGCAGCGACAGCATCCGGTCTTCGCCGAGCGCACGACGTCCGACACGCCCTGCGCGCTCGGTGCCCACCTGCACCCACCGCCGCCAGTCTCGGACGAGCTCCACCAGACCGCTGCCGCTGATCGACCTGCGACTCCACTTGCTGCGCGCGCTGTCGGTCGGTCCGGCCCGCATCTCTTCCTGCAGCGCCACGAACCGGTCGACCACCGCGTCGTGTACCCGCGCATCGGTGGTCTCCGCGAGCGCGGAGGATGCCTCGCTGAGCGCCTCCAGGCGAGCGTGGCTTCGGCCGACCGCGCCGATCACCATGGCCTCGACGAGCGGACCGACGTTCTCGGGGACCGCGCTGGTGTCCTGCACCGCCTCGAGCTCGGAGGTCGCCAGCTCGACGTTGAACGCGAGCACCCCCGCGATGTCGTCGAGCGCGTCGATCAGCGCCCGCACGTGCGCCTGCAGCTCCGACGTCACGTCGAGCAGGCCGCGCGTGACCAGGCCCTCCAGGTGCGCAAGCACCCGCTCCCTCAGCGCCAGCTCGACCGTCGGCACCGGACCCGGCAGGGACCCCAGCGCACGGTCAGGCCACTGCACCGGCACCTCGTAGCGCTCGGTCAGGCCGCGCAAGGGCGCCTGGAGCGCCTGCTGCAGACCGGTGATCCAGGCGTGGTCGCCGAGCTGTGCTGCCAAGCTACCGACCACCGCGCGCGCGTCGGTGATCCGCTTTGTGACGGGCTCAGCAGAGGCACGCAGAGCGTCGGCCACCGCGCGCGGGTCCCGCCCATCCGCGAGCAGCCCGGTGGTCTGCTCGAGCCACATTGCGACCGCGGTCTGCACCTCGCGCAGCTGGCGCGGTCCCCGGTCGCGCAGGGAGCGGCTGAGGCGCTCACCCTCAGCGCGGGCGACCTGGCGGATCCGCTCCTCGAGGGTGGCGAGCTCGAGCTCGAGCCCCAGCGCTGCCAGCACGGCCGAGGCGACGGACCGGGCATCTTGCAGACCGCCGGTGAGCGAGGCGAGCCCCCGGTTGCGCTGCGCGAAGACCCGGCTGTACCGCCGCTCGCGGTGCGACAGGTCGAGGGTACCGATGTTCAGCGTGTCCGCGCGGACCCGCCGCATGCCCTGTGCGACCGCGGCCTCAGCCTGGCGCACACTGGCACTCTGGATGGCCTGCAGTCCCTCGCGAAGGGTCGCGAAGCGGTGGTCCAGCTCGTCACGCAGCGCGGCCAACAGCTGAGATGCAGTGGCCTCATCGCCCGCGCCGCCGGCCTCAGCGGCCGCCCGCAGACCCAGCGACGCCGTGGCGAACAGCGCGCTGGTCTGCTGGGCCAGGTACAGCTCGAGATCGACCAGCGCGACGGCGAGGCCAACGAGCTGCTCGGGGAGCTCTCCGGAGAGGTGGTACCGCGCCACGGCGCGCAGCCCGACCTCCCGCCGCACCGGTCGGACGCGGGCGCGGGCGCGGAGCGCGGCCCGACGAGCGCGGCGCGGGACCGGCTCGTCCCGCTCCTCGAGGCTGCTGGGGTGCAACGGCGCCTCGAGCGTCTCCGGCAGCCGGGCCACCGAGCCGTCGATGGCGCTGGTGAGCCTGATCGGGGCCCAGCCGGCGCGCGCTACCCGCGCCGCCCGGGTGTTCGCCAGCTCGCACCAGCGGTCGCCCAGCTCGCCAATGTCGGCGTGGGTCGCGCCCCGCGCGGCCGCGCGGCGGGCGACCCGAAGCCACTGCTGCCGCAGTGTGTGCACCCAGGCCTCGGCATCGCGGCGCGCCTCCGCCAGCGGCGGCACCGTCAGGCGCTGAGTGAGCCCCTTCAGGTCGCGCTCGAGCCCGGAGAGCGCGGTGTCCAGCTCGGCGGAGCCGCTGGGGACCGGGTCCCCCCACAAGTTGTTGGAGGGCAGGAAGCGGTCGAGCGGAACGAGCGTGGGAGACCGCAGGTCCGTCGCGGACTCGAAGACCTCGGCCGCCACGCTCTCGCGCGTCTCCCCGGCGCGCCCGAGGCCGAGCTGCAGGAGCACCGGGCCCGCGATCTCGTTGATGGCCACACCGCCGAGGATCAAGCTAAACAGCGCATCACCGACGCCGTCGCCGTACGTGGCGCGCGCCTGCGACGCAAGCAGGATGGCGAGCCCGGCCTGGCTGACGAAGCCCATCCAGCCGTACCGCACGACCGAGGGCGCCGCGCCAGAGAGAACGGCCCCCCCGCGAACCCCGATGAACAGGGCCAACCCGCGAACCGTGACCAGCGCGAGCGCGGGGACGAGCATCACCCACAGCTCGTCGAGGTGGAGCTTCGCGCCCGCGAGGGTGAAGAACACCACGTACACCGGCATCGACAGGCGCTCGACCTCGTGGATCAGGGTCTCGCCCAGGTCACTGAAGTTCCCGATGACGATCCCGGCCACGATGAAGGTGAGGGCCGCCTCTCCGTGGAGCTCCTGAACCACGAACGTGGTCGTGAAGATCAGTCCGATCAAGAACAGGAGCAGCTCGGCCGCGATGAACCGCAGGTACAGGTGGATCGCAGCGCCCACGACCGCGCCGAGCACGATCGACAGCGCGATGTGGCCGAGCGACTCCACGAACGTGGTGGCGCCCTCGGCGCCGAGCACGCCCACCGAGACCGCGGTGGCGGCCGAGAAGGCGATGACCACCAGCACGTCCTTGAGGACCACCGCCGAGAGCACGGTGCTGGTCATCGGGCCCTTGCTGCCCGTGCTGTTGATCACGGCGATGGTCGCCGCGGGGCTGGTAGCGAACGAGATCGAGGCCAGCACCGCGCCCAGCGCCAGCACCGCACCGTTGGACAGCGGCGCGAGAGCGGGCAGCGCGTCGGGCGTGATGCGCAGGGTCAGCCACAAGAAGCCGACCACGCCCACAGCGATGGTGATCGCCTGTCCTGCGAGCACCGAGAGGATCTGGCGGAAGCCCCGCCTGAGCTCCTCGAGCTTGAGCTCTCCGCCCGCCGTGAGCGCGATCAGCGCCAGCGCCAAGGAGTCCAACAGCCCGAGCTGATCGACCACGCCCTGCGACAGGATGCCCTCGTCGAGCGGCGCGGGCAGCACGCCGTGCCCCAGCGAGCCCGCGAGCAGGTGGGCGGCGGAGGGTCCGAGGACCAGTCCGGCCAGCAGATACCCCGTGATGTGGGGGAGGCGGATGACCTCGGCGAGCTCGCCGATCGCGAACGCCGCCAGGATCACGAACCCCAGCGCGAGCATGCCGCGGGGATCGAACTGGTCGCTCGGGGCCACCGCGTAGTTGTGCAGGACCAGGATCGCGCCCACGAGTGCGGCCACGATGACGGACTTCACGAGGATATCGCGCGGCTCGCCGTGATCGGGAGAGTGGGACATCTACGCGACCCTCGCGGCCGGGATGTCCTGGTCCAGCTCGCCGGCGTCCACGAGCAGTCCGCGGAGCATGCGCGGGCTGATCAGCTCGTGGAGCACGACTCCGCACAGGATGGCGGTGTACGCGAGGTCGATCGCGGGACCGTGGTAGACGAGGCGCAACGACAGGGCCATGGCGACGGCGGCGTTGCCCTGCGACATCATGCCGCGAAACAGGTCGGTGCGCAGCGGCGTGCCGACGGTGGCGAGCGATGAGGCAACCACCTTCCCGACGAGGCGAAGGCCGAGGAAGCCGAGGACTACGATCACGCCCGGCAGCAGCGGGACGGGCTCCCACAGCGCGCCGGCGAACAGCAGCAGCACCAGGCTCACGGGCCGCTCTGTGCGCTCGAGCTGCCCCGAGAGCTTCGCGCCTTGCCGGGTCTGAGCCAGGACAGCGCCGAGGATCAGATTCACCAGCAGCGCCGAGAGGTGCAGGAAGAAGGCGGCTCCCGACGCGAACAGGAGGATGCCGACCATCGTGAGGAACACGTGGTTCTCGTCGCGGGCGTTGCCGATGTACACGAAGAACAGCACGCCGAGCACCAGGCCGATCCCCGCGGTGAGCAGGAACCAGTCGCTGAAGCCCGGGTCCCCCCTCTGGGTTGTGCCCTCGTGGAACAGGCAGAACAGCACGCCGAAGACCGAGATGGCGAGCACGTCGCCGAGGCGGGAGGCGCGGCGCAGCATCGGCAGCAACGACGTCTGCAGTCCGTCGCGATACCGGGCGCTGAGCAGGTCGACGGCGGAGCTCGACCCGGCGGCTGCGGCACACCCCAGCGCGCCGGCTGCCATCCACGCTTGAGAGGGGGGCACCGGAGGCAGCGCGAGGCCGGACTGGAAGAACCACTGGCCGAACAGGAGGATGGTGGTGCCGGTGACCGCGCCATCGACCGCCGCGATGCGCATCGGGCGACCGGTCAGGCCCCCGCCGCCGAGCCGGAGCTCGAGGCCGAAGAGCAACCCGACCCAGCCGGCGGCGAACGCGAACACGGGCGCCATGCCGTTGAGATCGGCGAACGGGGCGAGCTCGGGAAACGCCACGGGGCCCAGGACGACGCCCAGCGCCACGTACTCGAAGCCCGAGATGAACAGGAACCGCTGCTGCAGCCAGTCGAGCACGAAGTGCGCGAACAGGTAGGCCCCCGAGACCACCGCCAGGACCGCGAGCACGGTCCTGAGGTCTCCCGACGACTCCGGCGCGGCGCCGGACGCCCACGCACACTCCAAACCGACCCAAAGTAGCAGCGCGGCCTCCGCGGTGGGAGTCTACCGCGGCTTGCGCTCGCGCTTCATGTGCAGGTCGGCGTAGGTGAGCACAAAGGGCGGGATCGTCGATGCCGTGAGGCACGCGACGTCGTCCTCGGTGAACAGCATGGCGCGGTCGCGGATGTTGTCCGCGATGGTGAAGTGGGGCACGTGGCGCTCCGTCCACTCTGCAATGAGCACACACTGCTCGGTCTTGGGGATCTTTGTGCCGTCGTTGGTGAGGATGAACAGCTCGGCCTCCGCTGCCGCGACATCATCGCCGTCGTGCAGCGCGACGGGCGGCTCGGGCGCCGTCTCTTCGGCGACCTCTGCCACCTCGACCGTGGTGTCCGGTCGCTGGAGGAGAAACCAGGCGAGCACCAGGGCCGCCAACAGGGCCAGCGCGAGGCCGCCCGCTCTACGCATTCGGGAAGAGTCCATGGGAGCAGGGTACCGCAGGGGGGCGCCGTCGCGATAGATCACCGGTACAGGATGGCATCCTGTGCGCTCGGAGGGCGCTGCTGCCGACCGACAAGCCAGGCCCGAACATCGAGAAGTGGCTTCAATCCAAGATTGACGACGCCATGGTGGACGGGTCCGGGTCGGGCCGCCCCGCGGAACCGTCGCCTCCCGCACCGCCAGCGCCCGCTCCGCCGGCGCTGTCCGATGCGTTGGGAGGTGCCCTCGCGCTGTCGGAAGTGGACGAAGACGACGAAGCGGTCGAGACGGTCATCGCGAACGTCGACCACATCATCGCCGCCGCGCTCGAGGACGAGCGGCCCGCAGAAGCGCCCGTTTCTGCAAATCAAGCGCCCGTCGACGTCGAGCGAGCCCCCCTCGGCGAGGAGACGCACGACGAGGCGACGTTCCACGAGGACATCCTGGACGACGACACCCTCGACGATGCCACGTACAACGGGGACCCTCTGTCGTCCGAGGTCGTTGCCGATCCGCCCACCTACAACATCGAGGCGCTGCTCCGAGAGGAGGCCGTGCCGGAGACCGACGAGGCGCCGACCACGCCGGGGAGCATCCTTCCGGCGGAGAGTCCCCCCTTGCTGGAGCCGTTCGCCTGGTCGTTGGCCGAGGACGAGGACGACCCGGAGACCGTGCAGGGCGGCGCCTGGCACGACGAAGACGCCGCCGATCCCGAGACGGTGCAGCGTTCCCGACTGCCGCTGAACTTCATCGGGGAGTCCGTGATGGACGAGAACACGGTGATGGACGGCAGCGAAGCCTCACGCAACTGGCGCCAGGAGGCGGCCGGCCTGCGGGCCGAGGTGGCGCAGGAACGCGCCGTTCAGGAGTTCCCGGAGTCCCAGAACGCGCCGGCCCAGCCGGAGAACACCATCGCCCAGCAGCACACAGAACCGCGGCCATCCAGGCAGCCGGCCTCTCTCAGCGGCCGGCCCACAGTGCCCCAGGACGACGACGAGGGCTCACCGTGGCTGGCGGTCGCGCTGTTCGTGGTCGCCCTGACGCTGATCGTGATCTTGGTCGCGCTGCTCGGCTAGCCCGCCTTGGCCCAGCCAGGTGGATTCAGCGTGTCGCTTCGCGGCGCAGGCCGACTGAGCGAAAGCGGGCCAGGCGAATCAGGTCATCGCGGGCTGCTCTACTGCATGACATGACCCCGAACAGGGCGAGCTCCTCAAGAGCCCTGCGCGCCAATAGGCCAGGTTTTCCGTCTCATCATTCAGCCTCGAACGAGCGTTCGGCCGCCCAGCCTACCTATTCTCGGCGTTTCCCGGTAGCCGCCTGACGCCTCGCCGGCTTTGGCGAATCGCGCCGCACAACAGACAAACCACGAGCCGGAGTCGGAGCGCCGCGCAACCACCTCCACAGGCCCGCCCGGCCAACGCCCGATCTCGATGTGACGCTGACGCCAGGCGGCTGCGGGGGATCGCGCTCATGCCACGCTCATCCTGAGACAGACCCAATGCGACTCAACCAGCCGCGACCCAACAGTCCGGGTCCGCAGGAGTCCGATCGAGGAGCGAGTCTTGCAGGTTTGTCAGAGGCCTCTCTGCCCCGACCAGGTGCTCGCGCAGGAGCTGCTCCACCGCGGTCTCGATCTTCTGCTGAAGGGACGTTGTCGTGGTCGTCATGCACCATGAGTTCCACGACTCGACCACGAGCTCAACTGGGGGCCTGAACGGTTACGGATTCTTGGCCAGGTACTGCTGGTGGAAGTTTCCTAGCTCGAGCTAAATCCTTGTCTATCGAGAAAAGTGATCAAGGCTTTCGGCTAAGTGATCAAACGCTCAATCGCCGGTTCTCCCGAGGTACTGCTCGGCCGTACCCTGGCGCATCCGCATCCGAGCCGGTCTCGGACCTCGCCATCAGATCAGGCACTTCACGTCGTTCACGTTCTCGGTTCGCCTACGCCGAGGTGGTCGGATGATCACCAGGAGTCCGGGAAAGCAGCGTCCTCAGGTTCGAGCGTATTCGGCGGTTGGCGTCATCTGGTGAGATTTTCCACGCCGAGGCGATGTCCGAGACAGCAATGGAGACGTCCCATGGGTTCAACGCTCGCCCCTCCGACGCTGTGAATGGGCCATCGGTTTCCGTCAGGACCCTGTTCGGGGGAAGCTGGCTGAGAACTTGGATGCCACGTTTCGTCCGAAGCATCGCCGGTCCAACGCTGAACCAGCAGCCAAGTTCCGTGGCACGTCGAACCTCCCGACCATTCCCCATGAACCAGTGGAGCACCGGCGTGCCCGACCCGGGATGTTCA
>Ga0316189_10001432_pt1 | contig 23663 bp, 23 predicted proteins | sample LowCovwburrow_MG_FD_204930 | JGI IMG/M metagenome (GOLD analysis project Ga0316189, IMG submission 204930) | Coastal sediment microbial communities from Maine, United States - Lowes Cove worm burrow | ecosystem: Environmental > Aquatic > Marine > Coastal > Sediment | place: USA: Maine... | reverse complement strand
GTTTTTGCATTTTGCCTAATTGCATACGCATTGATTTTAACAGTTCCCTATGTTCCAGGTGTTGGCAAGAGTGTATTGCTACCAGATAGTAGTTTTGCTTTGTATTTTGATCATTTAGTTTTTGGGAAATTTGACGACGGCCTTCAGTATACCTGGCTACTTACCGGATTTGGATTTACGGCCACTACATTGTCAGGAGTCTTTGCAGGTGAATTAATTAAATCTAAAAAGCCACGGAAAAAAGTGGTGCAGTATTTATTGATTTATGGCATTGTTAGCTTAGCATTAGGATTGATTTGGGGAATATGGCATCCTATCGTAAAGAAATTATGGACAAGTTCATTTGTGCTCGCATCATCAGGTGTTTGTTATATTCTATTGGCTTTATTCTACTGGATTATTGATGTAAAAGGAAAAATCAAATGGGCATTTTTTTTAAAAGTAATCGGCATGAATGCTATCACGGCCTATGTACTTTCTCATGTTATTAATTTTCCTAAGATCGCAGACTTCTTATTATTTGGCTTAGAGCAATATGTAGAAACCTATTATGGCATGATAACTACAATTGGAGGTTTTGGCCTTCTCTATTTGTTGTTATGGTATATGTATAGAAACAACACTTTTATTAAAGTATAAAAGCAAATTGAAAATTCTAGTTAAACATATTTTGTTTAAATGTCATTAGAGTCCTAACAGAAGATAAACGATAGTAAAACAGTCGTTTACCAGCGCCGTTAGGCCCAACTTAACCGCACCAATGGAAATCGATAGAAATTTAAAAAAATTACCCCTAACAAAGTCCAAACCCAGTTCATTGGAATCTCTATTCGGTAAAACTGACATTGAACCAATGTGGGTTGCGGATATGGAATTTGAAATTGCCAAACCAATACAAAAAGCACTAATACAGCGAATATCTAATTCGAGTTTTGGATACGAGTACAAACCGGATTCCTTTTTTAACGCTCAAAAAGATTGGTACCAAAGAAAATATGGAATTGAACTAAACAACAACCACATCATTTATTCTCCGAGTATTACAACAACCATTGCTGTTTTAATTGAAAACTTCACATCTGAAAGAGACGGCATACTAATTCAACCTCCGGTGTTTATGGAGTTTCGAGATGTGATTCGAAATACAAAACGTAGCATAACAAAAAATCCTCTTAAATTAATTGATAAGCAATATCAAATTGATTTTCAAGATCTAGAAGAAAAAGCAAAATTAGAACACAACAAAATACTCATTATCTGCAATCCTCATAATCCAGTCGGCCGGGTTTGGACTAAAAACGAATTGAAACAAATTGTAAGAATATGTAAAGAAAATGACCTGCTTCTTATATCAGACGAAATTCATAAAGACATCATCCTTTTTGACAATCAATTCACTTCGGCTTTAAAATTCATTACCGATTACGAGAACATTGTTACTTGCACCTCAGAAGCCAAGACATTTAATCTGTGTGGCATATCGGATTCAATGGCAATAATTCCAAACGAAGACATCAAAAAGTCTGTTTCGAAATCATTTAAAAAATACAATTTAGGAAGAACAAATGCACTTACAAGAGTCGCTCTTGAATCAGCTTATACTAATGGAGAATCGTGGCTGAATGACGTGATACATACTGTTGAGAAAAATATTGGGAGTATAGCAAAAGAATTAGGGTCTTCTAAAATCAACTTCATAAAGCCAGAGGGCACATATCAAGTATGGTTAGACTTTAGAAGTGTTTACAAAGACACTAAAGAAATGTTTAATCATTTAACAGAAACATCCGGAATCGGCCTTAATGCCGGACATTGGTACGGACGTGAAGGCGCTTTATTTATGAGAATGAATATTGCAACTTCCAATGAGAAAGTAACCGATGCGATTAAAAGAATCATAAAAGTAGCGCCTATCACGGTATAAAAAGTTTTAAAACGCACTTTATACCTATCGTTGATGATAATAATAATTTAACGGGAATGCCAAAAACCGAAAAGAGTAGGCACAAACAAAAAACAAGAATAATATGAAAAATGTACTGATTACGGTTTGCAGTACTGGCTTCAGTTATGATTCAGCCAAATAGATTTTACGGAAGCAGAATTGATCGAGGGCTGTTACCATAATTATAATTTGGAAGGCGCAATTTTTGAACGGACTAATTTGGAAAAGGCAGACTTCAGAACAGCGACCCATTTTACTATGCATTCCGAAAAGAACCGACTTAAAAAGGTCAAATTATTAAAAGGAGGTGTTCTAGGTCTACTCAAAAACTACGACATCATTGTTGAAGGTTCTTGAGATCCATAATTTTCGAGAATCGGGTAACTTCGACAAAAGGCAATTTTCGTGTTTCTAAAATAATTCAAAAAAAAATTGATATGCTGGAATCTAAATGTTGTATCCGTTTATAAACGGATAATTTGTATCTTGTAGTCTGCAAATAATCTTTAACGATGCAACGAATTTTAGTAGTACTACTCTTAATCTGCGTAAGTGCGCAAGCTCAAAACACCCTTTCCTTTCCAGAAAATGGAACTTCTCCTAAAGCCAATTTATCTGAAATCGCCTGGATGGAAGGCCATTGGAAAGGTGAGGCCTTCGGTGGTATTACCGAAGAAATTTGGAGTCCACCCTTAGGAGGGTCCATGATGTTCTCCTTTAAACTGGTAAACGAGGGCAAGGTCAGTTTTTATGAACTAGGTCACATACGACAGGTAGATGAAACTCTGGTTTTTGAACTTAAACATTTTCATAGTGATTTAAAGGGATGGGAAGAAAAAGACGAAGTACAACATTTTAAACTAATAAAGGTCGATGGAAACCGGTTGTATTTCGATGGCTTTACCTTTGAGAAAATAAGTGTCGACGAAATCAATATCTACGGTCTCATAGACCATGACGATGGAACCTCCGAAGAGGTACTATTCAATTATAAAAGGCAGTAAATTGGAGGAGAAAAAAAAGTGTAGAGAGTGCGGTAATGAGATTATGGGCCGAGTCGACAAAAAGTTCTGCTCAGACTACTGCCGTAATGCCTATCATAACAAAGTCAACAAAGACAGTAAAAACCTCATCAGAAACATCAATAATAGGCTCCGTAAGAATTATCGGGTTTTAGATAGTTTTCCATTAAAGGAGGGTAAAACAAGAACCTCACGCACCCGATTATTGGATAAAGGCTTCGACTTCGATCATATCACTAGCATTTATACCACAAAAAAAGGCACGGTCTATTACTTTGTATATGACCTGGGTTATCTGCCCCTTGAGAATGAGTATTATATGATTGTGAAAAAGGACTAAGCCCTATGCTCCGAAGGGGGAATTCTGATCCATGCGCATAAAAAAATGCTTTCCTTCCGGAAAGCATTTTTTATCTATAATCTCTTGGAGATACCAAACCTGACTTCTTCCTCTTCGGGAACCCTGGGATGGGGACTATTTCCAATTATGACCGGTCAATTTTAAAGCCGCAATAACAATATCTTTTCTACTGATTTGTCCGACTAAAATACCATCTTTCATTACAGGAAGCCTTCTTCTATTATGCTTGTCGAAAATACCTGCTGCATCGAAAATCGAAATATCATGGGGAATGGTCTCCACCTCTTTGGTCATGAATTTCTCGACACTCTTGTCAAGTATCGGTTGATTGAAATAGCGACTTTCAGATATCTGTTTCATACAATCGGCCTCAGAAATGATTCCAACTAAAAATCCGTTATCGTCCAGCACAGGGCCACCGGAAATCTTATTTTTAGCAAAGGCTTCCATAACCTCCAAAATAGATTGTTCAGGAGCAAAGGTGATAAGCCTCCTAGTCATATAGTCAGATACCAGTATGGGCGCGTCATATTCTTTTTTTGTTGTTGATTTGGCCCTTGGCCCCATAAAACTCTTAATTCCCATATCGATTTGGTTTTTTTGATTGCCCAATTGGCAAACTGGGTTAATTACTAAAGATAGTGAAATTTTTAATGCATTATTCAATAATTCAACGTGCTAACTAATAATTTCGCAATTTTTAACATCAATCAAATACGTATTTACCAAAATAACCATGATTTAAAACGGGCCACATGCCATCGAAATTTTATACTTTTAACAACAACTAGTATCGAAATGAAAAGATTCCCTTCCCTGATTACAGTTATACTAATGGCATTGGCCGTGTATTGGAGTTTTCGCAGCTCAATGCCCGCCTATAAGAGCGATAGTTCCATATCAGAAACTTCGTTTTCTACGGATAGGGCTTTGGAACACGTAAAAAAAATCGCCGTAAAACCACACGCTGTAGGTTTTTCGGCGCATGAAGAGGTTCGCGAATACATCACTTCCGAACTCCAGAATATGGGCTTGGAGACTATGCTGCAGGAAGGCTATACATTAGGTGATTGGGCAAACCTTAGCAAAGCACAGAATATTCTTGCGCGAATTAAAGGTTCTGAAAACGGTAAGGCCCTGCTACTCCTTTCTCATTACGATAGTAGCCCGCATTCTTCGTTAGGGGCCAGTGACGCGGGTAGTGGAGTTGCGACAATTTTAGAAGGTATTCGCGCGTTTTTATCCGAAAACAAAAAGCCGAAGAACGATATTATCATTTTAATTTCCGATTCGGAAGAATTGGGTCTGAACGGTGCCAATCTTTTCGTAAACCAACATCCCTGGGCGAAAGATGTCGGACTAGTTCTAAATTTTGAGGCTCGTGGCAGTGGTGGTCCCAGTTACACATTTATAGAGACCAATCGGGGCAACCAAAATCTTGTACGTGAGTTTATCGAGGCAAACCCCAAATACCCCATGGCAAATTCATTGTACTATAGTATTTACAAGATGCTGCCCAATGATACCGATCTGACCGTTTTTAGAAAAGATAGAGATATTGAGGGCTTTAATTTTGCTTTTATCGATGACCATTTTGATTACCACACGGCACATGATTCGTATGAACGGCTAGACAAGAATACCTTGGCGCATCAAGGCAGTTATCTCTTGCCCCTACTCCATCATTTTAGCGATGCGGATCTAAACAACTTAAAAAGTTTAAACGATTACGTGTATTTCAATATTCCTTTTTTTGGTATGGTCTCCTATCCTTTTGATTGGATCTGGCCAATGTTCGGGCTCGCCATGTTGCTGTTCCTACTTTTGGTTATACATGGTTTCAGCAAAAAAGTATTGAAAATCAAGGAGGTTTTGACCGGTTTTCTTCCCTTGGTTATCATATTGGCTATTAATGGATTAATAGGGTTCTATAGTTGGTCATTTCTAAAATGGGCCTATCCGCAGTACAACGATATGCTGCATGGTTTTACATATAATGGCTATACCTACATCGCTGCGTTCATTCTTTTTTCGATTGCCATTTGTTTCGGAGTATACCATCGGTTCGAAAAAATCGGAACATCCAATCTTTTGGTCGCTCCGTTGGTCCTATGGTTGGTTATTTGTGGAGGGGGGGCTGGATATCTGCCAGGGGCAAGCTTCTTTATAGTGCCCCTATTCGCTTTGTTGGCCGCTTGGTTCGTCACCATTGGCCAGAAAGAACCTAACCCGTTGCTTTTAGTATTTTTGAGCCTACCGGCAATTTGGCTGTATATACCTTTTATAAAAGGATTTACCGTTGGATTGGGCCTTAAGATGATTATAAGCTCTATACTGCTTGTATCGTTGACCTTCTTTTTGTTGCTTCCGGTTTTCGGGTTTTACAGGAACAAAAAACGTTGGGCCTATCTAGGTTTTATTTTGTTCATTGGATGTATGCTATCAGCGCATTTCGATTCCGGCTTTGATAAGAACAATGCCAAACCCACCAGTCTTTTGTATGTACTTGACACCGATACAAATACCGCCCAATGGGCCACTTATGATCAGGTGCTAATCGACTGGAACGAACAATTTCTAGGAATCGAGAAAAAACCTCCTGTAAAACTTGCAATGCGAACGATAAAAAACAAATATAGCTCAGGACTCAGCTATGTAACCGAGGCGCCTTTAAAGCAAATCTATGGTCCTAAAATCGAGACAACACGCGATACCGTTATCGGAAACAATCGGTTGCTTGAAATCTGCATTACTCCAAAACGAAATGTAAACCGTCTTGATATATTTACGAATGATGCACCGATTTCAGCCGGTATTGTTAACGGCATCCCTTTGTCTAATCATTATCTACAGAACAGAGAAAAGAGCCGCTTACTAACACATTACATCAGCAATAACGCATATACTGAACTGCAGCTTACCCTTAAGAAAGAGGCTGTATTAGAGCTTATAGTGTATGAGGCTTCCAACGACCTTTTGAACCACGAGCAATTCTCGATTCCCGAGCGACCCGAAAACAGTATTCCCATGCCCTTTGTACTCAATGATGCCATTTTAACTACAAAAACCGTTCGCTTTGAATAAAAGGATAGCAATTTTAGGATGCGGATGGTTGGGCCTACCCCTAGCGGAAGCTTTTCTTGCAGATGGATACCAGATCAACGGCAGTACAACATCAGATGAAAAAATAGGTGACTTAAAGAAGCACGGCATATCGCCTTTTTTAATTTCGCTTTCCGAAGATAATATAGAAGGAAACATTAGCGGATTTTTAATCAATGTAGCTATGCTAGTCATTAACGTTCCGCCACGATTAAGGGGTGATAATACCGAAAACTATGTCAAAAAGATGCAATTGCTTCACGATGCCATTAAAAAATCTTCAGTACGAAAGGTTATTTTCGTTAGCAGCACCTCGGTATATGGAGCTATAAGTGGGGATGTTACCGAAGAAACCATACCCCAGCCTAATACAGCATCAGGGAAACAGCTGTTAACCTCTGAGCGTATTTTTAGGGATGATTCGGAATTACATACCACCATCATCCGTTTTGGAGGGTTGATCGGCCCCAATCGACATCCTGTAACCATGCTTTCAAGAAGAAAAAAACTATCGAACGGAAATGCCCCGATCAATCTTATCCATTTGAACGATTGCATCAGAATAATCATCAAAATATTGAAAAAAAATTGGTGGTGCGAAACGTTAAACGGAGTCTATCCGTACCATCCGACGAAGCAAGAGTATTACACTTCAGAAGCTCTCAGAAAAGGATTACAAGTTCCTGATTATGTTGCTAATAGCCCAAAAATTAGTAAGATTGTGCATTCTTACAATCTTACAAATGTTAAAGATTTCAGGTTTACTACCACCTTGTAGTTGTTTTTCACCACACGAATCGGTCTTTTCACAACAAAGTCCCTCGATTTTTGTTAAGACAACATGTATTTCATCGATTAAAACATAACTTTGGGGTATAATTTTTAAACTATTTGCCATGGAAAACTCAGGTTTACGAGGGCGGATTTTGATGGAAATCGAAAACTTAATAACCCTCAATTGTACCAAGCGAAAAGTTCCCCAAAAATTAGAAAATCTGCATGTAGCGATATTAAAAAATCATTACAATGCTGCTGACGTATCTATCGATTATCATCGACGAAGAATTGAAATGGATATCGTAATGGACGATAATGATTACGACCCCAAAAAGGTCAATCTTTCCGTACCTACATTACACGCCAACCTTTGGTTCAGAAACTTGCGCGATTTCATGAAATCCTGCATTGACCACGATTCTAAGAGTATTGCATTTTATGCCTTATTATTGAGATCGTACCAAAACAATGAGCTGACCTTCGTCGCCTAAGATTTACCAAGCCTAACCAATACAGTTAAAGGATGCCTTCGGGTATCCTTTTTTTTTGAATTATTGAACTACAAACCATTATGGTTTTTATAACATGTAAATAGCAATAATTTTAATAGTTTAGCGCACCGAAATAATAATCAGAAAATCACCAAAGAACAACAAATGAAAAAAGTACTAGTTATGCTGCTTTTGGGTATTGGCTTTTCAATGACCGCGCAGACCAAGACCGAACTGCAAAAACATTACGAAGAGTTTTATCAAGAAATGCGTCTTCAGGGCGATGTAACCGGAGTCGTCAATGCACTTACCCACCTAAACGTGCTGGCACCTTCAAAAGAACGTAAAGATACCTTGGCTTATGTCTATGCTAATAACAACCAACATCTGCAGGCTCTTAATACTATTGGTATCGAAAAAAACGAGGCCGATTCCGATATGGCAGTACAGGTAAAGGCCATTTCATTAAAAGCGCTAAACCAGCCTAAGCGCGCTTTGGAACAGTTCGAAGAGCTTTACAAAAGAAATCAGAACGTTTATTTGGCCTATGAGCTTGCAGACCTTAAAATACAGACGGGCGATAATACAGGTGCGGCCACGAATATTGAATACGGCATCGCAAATGCAAAAGACGATATGAAGTTCGCATTTTACGAAAGGCAGCAACCCTATGAAGTGCCATTAAAAGCAGCGTTTCTGCATCTGAAGGCCCTTGCCAAATACAACAACGACAAAGCGAATATCGATGATGCCGTTGCTTTGATTGATGAGGCGTTGGCCATTGACTCCAATTTCAACCTTGCCAGTCTCAGCAGGCAAGCGTTAATCTCAAGAAAAGACCCGCCCGCCGAAGCCGATGCACCTGCTCCAGCGACGAATACCGTACCAGAGCCTGAAAAAAAAGGTAAAAAGAAAAAGAACAATTAATCGTCAAACATAGTTCGTGCTATCAGAAAATAGGGAAAGCCGGTATATATTACCGGCTTTCCCTATTTTTAAGGATACTATACTTCCAAAAGAATTGAATACATTAAAAAATGCAACCTAGAAGTTGCGTAATAAAATATAATGATTATATTTGCAACCATATTGTTGCATATTAATCTTAAAACATTTTAATAATGAAAGACGTAATTTCAAAAGAACATCTATTCGACCATACCATTGACAAGGTATGGAATGCCATCTCAAAAGCGGAAGAGATCTCCACATGGTTTATTAAGGCCGATTTTAAGGCAGAACCTGGTTATAAGTATACTTTTACGGCAAGTGAAGAACAGGGCTGTACACAGATTACAGGTGAGGTAAAGGAAGCGAACCCCTATACGCTTGTTTATACCTGGATCGTTGAAAACACCAAAACAGAAACAACAGTAAAGTGGCAGTTGGAAGAATTCAAGGGCGGCACCAAACTATTTTTGGAACATTCGGGCATATCAAATTATCCTGGCGATACCGCTATAAAAATGTTTGGCCATTTTGGCGCTGGATGGGAAAATTGTATCAACCTACTTACCAAATATCTAACGCAGGAAGTACATGCAGGATAAGATAACTAGAATTCTAAAAGCCATTTCCGACCCCACGAGGCGTGAAATTTTTCACGCCTTGGTAATGGCGGCAACAGCATTACCTATTACGCAAATATCGGCACAGTTCGATATCAGTCGGCAAGGGGTAACCAAACATATAAAAACGTTGGAAAATGCAGGCTTGGTCCAAATCAAAAGTGAGGGAAGGGAGCGTTTCTGTTATGCAGATGCCAAACCGTTGCAAGAAGTCAACCAATGGCTCAAGTTTTACGAACAGTTTTGGGATGATACACTGGGCAGTTTGGGCACTTATTTAGACAACAAGACATAGGCTTTAGGCTTATGTGAAAGACTTTTCCGAAATGAATCGGGCGAGGCCGTTTACCGCCTTTTCTGTACTATTTTTAAATATCCTTTTTACAAAAAGTACAATGAGCAATTTTTTCAATGGGGATTTGGCTTCCCAATAGCTCTCAACTTTCAACTTACACTCCGTTTCGGATAGGGGCGTAATCACATAGAACTGATACAATTTATCAACCGGCGGAGGGCTGGTAGTCATTTCGCCGTATACGTACTGGTTTGGTTCGGTATCTTTAGTTACCGTTACGAAGTTCAAATGCTTACCATTTACAACACATAGGTGCTCCGTACCCAATCGGGTAACCTCATGTTCATTATATTCGAATTTATCCACTCCTTCTACCCAGAAGTGGCGATAACTATAATTCGTTATATATTCCATTAGGGAAGATGCTGAAACGGAAAACTTTTTCTCAAAGATCAATTGGGGAGGATTATCAAAATTCACTTTTTTTCCTTGTGAAAATGTATAAAGATTAAGCTTGTTATGGTCAATCAACGAAAAAATATATTCAACCTCTCTGTCATCATATTTATCCTTTCCTTCCTTGAACCTAAAAATCTTACTGTAATAATAGATGGGTAACTCTATAGCGCTGGCCAATTGCTTACTTACCAGAGCATAATTTTCACTGTCGATTGAATTTTTGAGTAAGCGATGTGCCTCGATGACCTGCTGACCGAAAGGTTTTCGATTTCCTTGTACCTCGAGATATTGTAGTTCCCCACAATGTGCTACAATCTTTAATTGCAAATTAGGTGCCGAGGCACATGCGTGACAAGAACATATTCTATTTTTTTCCAACAACTTCAAGTGGCTATAGAAAGCCGTAAACATGGTTTCAATCTGCGCCAACAACTTCTCTTGGGAAGGTATTTCTCCTTGCTTGTAGAAGAAAAGCGCATCGCCTTCGACCTCAGCGAGTTTTAATTCTTGGGTATTGGCCTCGATAAGCACCTCCAATAATTCTGCAATTACATGCTGACTATGCTCGACCTCTGTAGTTTGTACGAATTTGGTAAATCCTGAGATATCGGGAATGAAAAGAAGTGATTTTGACATAGTTACAAAATTGGTCAAACCTAACTTGGGCAATGTACATTTAGTGAAAGAACATCGTGTGGGGCGAAATTTATCTATTCCTCCAATATCAATTTGGTATCCAATGTATTATTAGCGATAACGTTGAACTGGTTTCGCAAAGCATTGTAAGCTTCGAGCATCTGTAGCACAGATTCTTGGGGGTCTATCCTATAGATCAAATCACCCTTTACCTTTAACATGTAAGTCTTAAATACTTTTTGACGGCTCTTTACTTGAGGGTTATCGAATTTTTCTGGGTATGTAGATTCTGCCAAAGCTTTCTGCCTTTCGATTAGATTATCGATAGTCAAACTCAAGTCTTCACGGTTCTCGACCGTGTAGAGTGCATCAAAGCTTTTTTCAATTTCATTATATTCAATCCAATCTATTAAAATAGTCTGCGCATTCGCTTTGATAGCCAATTTTTCAGGCCAATTTTCGGTAGTAATCACGTAGCCTGCAGTATCGTTAGCGACCACCTCGTCTTTTTTTTCTTTGCAGGATATGGATATAAGAAAAATAATACCAAAAGTTAGCAATCTTGCCATATGGCGAATGTACAAATTTTGGAAACAGCTATCTTTACACCATTATTCATTTTAACTTCCTTTTAATGCAAAAATCTATTCTGATTCTTGGCGCATGTGGCCAAATAGGTACCGAACTGACTTATGCACTAAGAGATAAATATGGAAATGAAAACGTAATCGCAAGTGACATTCGTGAAGGCAACGAAAGCCTGATGGACTCTGGCCCTTTTGAAATTCTTGATGCCACCGATTACGATGCCCTAGAAGAAGTCGTAGCGTACTATGAAATTAGTGAAGTGTACCTTATGGCGGCGATGTTAAGTGCAACCGCCGAGAAGTTTCCGGAACGCGCCTGGAATCTCAATATGAATTCGCTTTTCAACGTGTTGAACCTAGCCAAGGAAAAAAAGATAGCAAGAATATTCTGGCCCTCTAGTATAGCCATTTTTGGCCCGAATACCCCAAAAGAAAATACGCCCCAAAATACCATTACTGAACCCAGCACGGTCTACGGCATTAGCAAGGAATCAGGGGAGCGTTGGTGCAAATACTATTTTCAAAAATTCGGGGTAGACGTGCGAAGCGTTCGCTACCCAGGTTTGATAAGTTGGAAAACCATGCCGGGCGGCGGCACTACCGATTACGCTGTCGAAATTTATCATAAGGCACTATCGGATAAGAAATATACCTGCTTCTTAAAGCGGGATACCGAACTACCTATGATGTTTATGGACGATGCCATTCGAGCAACTTTACAGCTAATGAATACCGATAGTGAGAACGTTAAAATCCGTTCGTCTTATAATTTGGCGGCCATGAGCTTTACCCCTTCAGAAATCGTACAAAGCATTCGAAAACGCATTCCAGATTTTCAAATTACCTACGAACCTGATTTTAGGCAGGCCATTGCCGATTCGTGGCCCAGTAGTATTGATGACTCCCGAGCACAAAAAGATTGGGGCTGGAAAGCAGAATTTGATTTGGAACGGACTACAAAGGAAATGTTGGAGAATTTGTCGTCGTAGCCTTTGACATATCCATTAGTGATAATAAGATTGAACCCTTGAGCAATTTTGAACATTTATTTTAAAAGACCTTTTTTAGTTCTATCGCATGGCATAAGCTACTTTAAAATTTAATAGCCAATTGCGGCCCCGTCAGGACTAGAGGAATCGGATGCACCTATCAAGATTTTTTGTTCTTGTTCAACCACAATTCCCATTAAGGACCCCAAATTAGATACAGGCTTTAACTGATGCCCCATGAGTTCAAGATTTCTCTTTGTGTCAGGAGAAAGTAAATATTCCTCGAATGAAATGATATCAGGTAACCATTGGTGATGAATTTTCATGGCTTCTATTGCCTTATCTATCCTCATATCATATGCTATCACATTCAATACCGTTTGAAAAACCGTGTTGATGATAGTTCTTCCTCCAGGACTTCCTATTACAAGATATGGTTGGCCATTTTTAGCTACAATTGTGGGGGTCATACTTGAAAGCATTCTTTTTTCCGGTTGAATGATATTTGGATTTGTTCCAATCAGTCCAGTACTGGTCGTTTGATTTGGTATTGGATTGAAATCCCCCATTTCATTATTGAATATAAAACCAAGTTTGGAAGACCCCATTCCCGAGCCATAACTATGTTCTAGGGTATACGTTAAAGAAACGGCGTTGCCATCCTTGTCTACCACAGAAAAATGGGTAGTATTATCCCCATCATAAATTTGTCCAAACCTCAAAGAGTCACTCGGAGAAGCGTGGTACATGTCAATATTTTCAAAACGCGATTTGGCAAACTCTTTTGAAATCAATACATCTAACGGAATATTAGGGTTAAAATCAGGATCACCTAGATGCTCCGCTCTGTCAGCGAAAGCTCTTCGCATTACCTCAGCTACCAAATGAACATATGCAGTGGAGTTGAATTGAATGGAGTCTAAATTTGCCAATTCCATCATATTCATCATTTCGATAAGAGCCATCCCACCTGAACTTGGCGGTGGCATCGAATAAATTTCATACGCCTTATAAGTTCCTTTTGCAGGTTTTCTTTCTATAGCTTCATATTTCCCAAGATCTTTTTTGGTTATTATGCCCCCATTTTCTTTCATGAAACTGGCGATTTCTTTCGCAATGGCTCCTTTATAAAAACCCCTTTTTCCCTTATCGCGTATTACTTTTAAAGTATTCGCCAATTCAGGTTGTTTCCATAGTTCCCCAAACTTTGCTAACTCACCATTGCCGAGTTTAAAATAATCTTTCAAGAATTGAATTTCGGAGTTGTTAGTAAAGAAAGTTGCGTCTTGAGAAAGTGCCCAAGTCAATTTGAATCCATTTTCTGCGAGATCAATTGATGGCTGCACCAAGTCTTTCCAAGATAGTTTGCCGTAATTTTTATGGGCTAAATATAAGCCGGCCACCGTGCCTGGCACACCAACGGACTTCAGTCCAATATGATTTATGGATGATTCCCTTCCATATAAATTTTTATCATTTAATAACACCCCTTCTTCATTAAGGAACATATCGGCAGTAGCCTTTAATGGCGCTTTTTCTCGAAAGTCAATAGTCGTAGCGTAACCTGATGAATCCATAAATACCAAAAAACCGCCACCTCCAATATTTCCTGCTGTTGGATGAGTTACGGCCAATGCAAAAGCAGTTGCCACAGATGCGTCTATAGCGTTTCCGCCTTTCTTAAGTATTTCGACTCCAACCTCAGAGGCTAAAGCACTACTTGACGCCACCATGCCGTGCTGCGCATAGGTCTGTGCAGTGATGTTATGGCTTCCAACAGCAATAAAAAAGCTAAAAAAAGCTACTATTTTGATTTTATTCATACTAATTGTTTCTAACAAACGAATATAGTTATTAACTAATGTAGGGGTATATACTGATAAATCATAGGCGACTTTTATCAGTTGTTCACCGCGGATTTTATAGTCCCCGAAAGGATTTTTTTTAAAGAAGTTTTGTTGAACGGAAATGTCGTCTAATTCCGTTTCCTGTCCTTTTAATAACTCAAATTTGCTTTTTACAAAACGTGAAAAGCAGTTAAATTGTAAACCGTAACTTCTTTTCAACAGCCATAATCATGGTGTTCGCGATATCCTTGCCCGTAGCATTTTCAATACCTTCTAGTCCTGGGGAAGAGTTGACCTCCAATAAAAGAGGGCCTTTATTTGAACGGATGATATCTACCCCGGCAACGGCCAAATTCAAAACTTTGGCTGCCTTTTGGGCCAATTTCCGTTCTTCCATGGTTATTTTTATGGCGGATGCCTTCCCACCTTGATGGATATTTGCGCGAAATTCGCCTTTCTCCGCCTGCCGCTGCATCGAAGCTACCACCTTGCCGTTAACTACAAAGCAACGAATATCTTGGCCATTGGCCTCTTTGATAAATTCCTGAACTAAAATGTTGGTATTGACACTTTTAAAAGCGTTGATAACACTTTCGGCAGCTTTGTTGGTTTCGGCCAAAACTACTCCTTTCCCCTGCGTGCTTTCCAATAGTTTAATAATTAGTGGTGCGCCATTAACCATTTTTATCAAGTCTTTGGTATCCATTGGTGATTTAGCGAAACCAGTAATTGGAATATGAATATCGTTCTTGGAAAATAATTGGGATGCAAACAACTTATCGCGCGACTGTGAAATGGCCTCTGCGGAATTCTGGCAATACACTCTTAAATTATCGAACTGCCTAATCAGAGCACACCCATAAAAAGTAACCGAAGGCTTGATCCGTGGAATGACCGCATCGAATTCTTTTAAAATATTCCCGCCTCGATAGCGTATTTCAGGCGAACGGGCATCCAATTTCATATAGGCCAGTTCTACATTCAGGAAAACGATCTCATGACCTCTGGCCTCCGCGGCCTCTATAATTCTTTTATTACTATACAACTGCGGATTACTTGCCAAAAGGGCAATTTTCAGTCCCGTCTTTTCCTTAAAATACGAAGCGTATTTTTTATTGACTTCGGCATTGGTAAACTCTTGAATCTGGTCGATCAACGCAGGGTTTACTATAAACCGGTCATTAAGGGCTTCCCTTCCTAAAAGCATTCGAAACTCCATGGTATCGCGATTGGCCAAGGTAAGTTCGATATCGAAAGTCTCATTGCCCAAAGTAACGGGAGTCTTTACCACTAGGCGTTCTTCAGAAATACCTGAAGTACTTTTAATCATACGACGGTCGACCAAACGAGCTTGGCACTCAATGGCAATGCTACGATTTTCCTGTAATGGGATGACTTCGAACTTGACCCATTCTTGGGCACCTTTATTGACTACCTTGATATTGGTGGCCTGAATGGAAGAGGTCTTTGCTCCTGAATCGACGCGTGCCTTTATAGCGGGAATACCCAAGTTTTCAAATGCACACCACTCTACGCTACCTATTATTTTTAAATCACTCATATTTTACTTCCAATGAAGACGGGAATCTATTTTTATCCTTATTTTTTCCTTCTCTTGTCAGGGAACTGAACACCCGATACATTTTTTATATTATCTTTTGCGTAACTCGAAAATATCAGTCCTTCTATCCTTTAAGTTTCGAACCGCGCCAAATTGGTTGAGTTCCCGAAGCAGATCAATATCAACATCAGCAATCAAGATCATTTCAGTATTCGGTGTTGCTTCTGCTTTTATACCATTGGTGGGAAACGAAAAATCGCAGGGCGTGAACACCATTGATTGGGCGAACTGAATATCCATATTCTGTACATTGGGAAGATTGCCTACACTGCCGGCAATCGCCACATAACATTCATTTTCTATCGCCCTGGCCTGCGCACAATTTCGAACGCGGGAATACCCGTTTTGTGTATCGGTCAGAAAAGGAATAAAAAGTATATCCATTCCCTCATCGGCAAGCAATCGGCTCAATTCCGGGAATTCGCAATCATAACAGATCAATATCCCTATTTTTCCGCAGTCCGTATCAAAAGCCTTTAATTGTGTACCGCCCTGCATGCCCCAAACTTTAGCTTCATCTGGTGTCACATGTAATTTTTCATAACGTTCCATACTACCATCCCGTCGGCACAAATAGCCCACATTGTATAGGCGACCATCGATTATTTCGGGCATGCTGCCCGTAATGATATTGATGTTGTAAGAAATCGAGAATTCAGCAAATTTCTGAACAATAGCGTCGGTATGCTTGGCGAGTTCTCGAATGGCATCGGGCGTGGACAAGTGATTGTCTTTCGCCATCAAAGGCGCGTTAAAAAATTCGGGGAAGAGTGCAAAATCTGATCGGTATCCTGAAACTGCATCTATAAAATACTCGGCCTGTTGCAACAATGCTTCCAAATCTTTATATGGCCGCATTTGCCATTGGATAAGACCTAGCCTTATAATCTTCTTTTTAGTAGCCGCTTTCTTCGAAGGTTTTTGATAGTAAATATTATCCCACTCCATCAAAATCGCAAAATCATTGGAATCCTTATCCCCTTCGAGATAGCCCTTCATTACTTTGGCCGGGTGAAAATCGTTATTTATCTGAAAGTTAAGTACGGGGTCTTCAACTTCCTTTCGGCGCACTTTGGCAATGTACTCTTTCGGCGTAAGTTCATCAACATACTTGTGAAAATTGGGCATTCGACCTCCAAAGACAATACTTTTTAAGTTCAGTTTTTCACAAAGTTCTTTTCTATAATCATATAATCTGCGGCCCAATCGCAGCCCTCTAAACTGAGGTTTTATAAAAACTTCGATACCATACAAGACATCCCCTTCATCATCGTGTGTCCTAAATGAATAATCACCTGTAATCTGTTTATAGGTGTGGTTATCATCGAAAGTATCATAATCCACTATGATAGCTAATGCAACACCCGCCAATTGTCCATTGATTTTGATTACTACTTGGCCCTCGGGAAATTTATCGATTAACGACTTGATGTGTTCTTCTTTCCAATAGGCCCCGGGCATATTTGTGTATGCGGAAATCATGGCAGTTTTAAGCTCTTGATAATCGTCAAGGTCTAAAAATTTTAATTCTATATTTTCTATTTCTTCTATTTTCATAGCAATATTTTAGGGAAACCAATTAAAGGACAAGATAGATTGAGGCCTTATGGCCCGAAGCATCATTACCAAAAAGGAAAAGAAAAATTATGGAAGTCTCTGTACAAAGATTGCGAAGGCCTGAACACTAATTTATTCGTCTTCATCTTCTTCTTGCACCATATCTTCTGGATCTGGCTCTACTACCGCTTCCGGATCATCGTCGGCAAAATCTTCATAGTCGTCAACATCATAGTTCTCCATCGTGTATTCCAGCTTCGCGCTTATTTTGACCAAATACTTGGTGTCTTCGGTCAAGACCTCAACCGCTTCGATCCTTTCGCCTTGTGCATTTCGGAAAGAAATAATATTGCGATCATCATAACCATCTGGGTAGCGTTCCACAAGAAGTTTGAGTACTTCGGGAGTCAATTTCTTAAAGTCGACGATGACGCGTTTTAAATGTGAATTATCTTTTTTACTGCTCATAGCTTTAGAATATAGGCAAAAATTAAGGGTGCAACAATAGTCGCGTCACTTTCAATGATAAATTTCGGGGTGTTGATATCCAATTTTCCCCAAGTTATCTTTTCGTTCGGTACGGCACCGGAATAAGAACCATAGCTCGTCGTCGAGTCGCTGATTTGGCAAAAATAGCTCCAGAAAGGCGTATCGGTTCGTTCCATATCTTGATAGAGCATCGGCACGACACAGATGGGGAAATCGCCAGCGATACCACCGCCAATCTGAAAAAACCCAATTCCGTTCTCGGAATTATCGGTATACCAATCGGCCAAAAAGGTCATATACTCGATACCCGATTTCATGGTACTTGCCTTCAGTTCACCCTTTAATACATAAGATGCAAAGATATTGCCCATGGTACTGTCTTCCCACCCCGGACAAATAATCGGCAGATTTTTCTCCGCGGCAGCATACATCCAAGAATCTTTAATATCAATTTCATAATGCTCTTCCAAAACACCTGATAATAACAACTTGTACATATACTCATGTGGCAAGTAACGTTCACCTTTGGCTTCGGCATCTTTCCATATCTTAACGATATGCTCTTGTATTCTGCGGAAAGCCTCCTCTTCGGGAATACAGGTGTCGGTAACGCGGTTCAATCCCTTTTCCAGCAAGTTCCATTCATCTTGCGCAGTCAAATCTCGATAGTTCGGAACTCTTTTATAGTGTGAATGTGCCACCAAATTCATAATATCCTCTTCCAAATTTGCCCCTGTACAGGAGATAATCTGTACTTTATCCTGTCGGATGACTTCGGCAAAAATCTTCCCTAATTCGGCCGTACTCATTGCACCAGCCAACGACACCAACATCTTGGCACCATTGTTTAACTGGTCTTCGTAGCCCTTTGCTGCATCGACCAGAGCTGCTGCATTAAAATGAAGGTAATACTTTTCTATGAAATTTGAAATTGCACCTTTAATCTTCGTCATCGTCGAATTTTGAGTTGTTGCTTACCGATTTAAAATCGACATCATACGTATTGTCGTATTCATCATCAGCGGCCTCGCCCATAAATTTATAGCTAAGCATCTTGTAATACAATTTTGCCGCTAAGAAATCAGAGGATTTATCGATAGGGTTCGGACAAAGCTCTACGATATCGAAGCCCACTACATTTTTCTCTTCAAAGACCTGTTTTAAGAACTCCAAGGTTTCGTACCAGAAGAGTCCTCCCGGTTCAGGGGTGCCCGTCGAAGGCATGATTGAAGGGTCTAAAGCATCTAAATCGAATGTAATCAAAACATTATCAGTCATTGCCTGGATAACTGTATCCATCCAATAGTCATCATTGGCCATATCGTGGGCGAAGAATGTTTTTTCCTCATCCATGAAGGTTTTCTCAATGGCATCCATAGAACGAATACCGACTTGTACCAAATTCGTCGTTTGACTCGCTTCGTGTACGGCACAGGCATGGTTGTATTTTGTACCCTCGTACGATTCGCGCAAATCAGCGTGCGCATCGATTTGTAGTACCGTGAGATTGTCAAAGCACTCATTGAATGCCCGAATGGTGCCGATTGAAATGGAATGTTCTCCACCAAACAGCGTTACAAACTTGTTGCGTTTGATATGCTCCTTTACCGTTTTGTGAACGGCATTGACCACGGCCTCGGGAGATTGATTTTCAGTAATCGCATCTGCCAGATGTATGCCTTGTTCATAAACCTCGGTGTCGGTCTCGATATCATAAAGCTCCATATTTTCTGAAGCCTCTAGAAAAGCTTTGGGGCCTTTGTCGGCTCCTTTTCCCCAAGTACTTGTACCATCGTAGGGCACTGGTATTAAAATTACCTTTGCCGTTTCCAGCTGTGCGAACTCGTCGGGAATACCGGCGTAATTCTTTGATTTGCTCATTTTTAAAAGTTTAAATCTTACTTTACGGTGCAGTTTTATTTTGCGTATTATTTCCTATATAAAATTATTCCGCTATGGCCATTTCTTCGTCATCTTTCACCTCTGTACTTTCCAAAGCCCCATAGCCCAAAATCGCCAATAAATCTTCGGCCTTTTGCTGCGGGCTAAAAAGTTCATACTTGAAATTTCCGGTCGCATCCTTATCGATCAAAATATGTTTCGGCTGTGGAATCAGACAATGCTGCAGCCCACCAAAACCCCCAATGGTCTCCTGATACGCTCCTGTATTGAAAAAGCCGATATATAAGGGTTTATCCCTTTTGTACTTAGGCAGATAAATAGCATTCATATTCTGCTCGCTATTGTAATAATCGTCGCTATCACAGGTCAATCCACCCAGCAAAATCCTTTCGTATTCATCGTTCCAACGATTGATGGGCAGCATAATAAAGCGTTTGTTGATTGCCCAGGTATCGGGTAAGGTGGTGATAAACGACGAATCGATTATATTCCACTTCTCGCGGTCGTTTTGCTGTTTTTGGTACAAAACTTGGTAAATCGCACCGCCACTCTCGCCTACCGTAAAGCTACCAAATTCGGTAAAAATATGGGGCACGGGCACATCGGCTTCGTCACAAGTGATATTTATTTGGTTGATAATCTCGTCGATTATATATTGATAATCGTATGTGAAAGCTAGGGAGTTCTTTATAGGGAATCCTCCGCCTATATTCAAACTATCCAAAGTTGGGCAGATTTTTTTAAGTCGTACATATACTTTCAAACACTTTGCCAGTTCGTTCCAATAATAAGCATTGTCTCGAATGCCGGTGTTGATAAAAAAATGAAGCATTTTCAACTCGACCTTATCATTGTCCTTGATTTGGTTTTCATAAAACGGAACGATATTCTTATAGCCGATACCCAATCTAGAGGTGTAAAATTCGAATTTCGGCTCCTCTTCGGAAGCGATTCGTATGCCGACCTGAAAATCATCATTTATAGCTCCGGAAAGTAAATCAATTTCCTCATAATTATCGATAATGGGGATGCAGTTACGGTGCCCTGCATTGATCAAGCGACCAATATTTTCAATATACTGTTCTCTTTTAAAACCATTGCAGATAACATAAGTATCGTCCTTGATTCTTCCAGCTTTTTTTAGCTGCTCAACAATATTAATATCAAAAGCCGAAGAAGTTTCGATATGGATGTCGTTCTTCAACGCCTCATGCAAGACATGTTGAAAATGTGAGCTCTTCGTACAATAACAGTATTGGTACCTCCCCTTATAATTATGTTTCTCGATAGCATTTGCAAACCAGTTTTTGGCACGACCGATGTTTTCAGAAATTTTTGGGAGGTAAGTAAACTTAAGCGGACTCCCATATTCGGCTACTAATTCGTTAAGCGGTATGTCGTGAAATCGAAGATATTCGCCCTCTAACGTAAATTCTTCTTGGGGGAAATAATAGGTTTGATCGATAAGATCAAGATATTTGGTATTCATCTAATTTAGATTGCAATAGGTTCGCTAAAATATATAGGGATTTCCCGAAAATATAAAGTTTAAATGATGAGATAAATGGTTCAATCCCTAAATTATGATTTGGTGTTGATTTAGCGTAATAATTATTCAACAAATGAAAACAAAAAAACTCGAAAAACAAGGGTTTTGATGGAAATTACGAAAAACTGAGAAAAACGGATTTCACGAACCTTGTTTTTATCCTATATTTATCATAACCAATTCATTTAAAGCCTTTTAATTTTTATAATTAGACTTAAATCCTTTTGTCATGAAATTAAAGAAAACCCTCTCTTATGCTATGTTATGCTTAACCCCCATGGCAATCATGTCTTGTATTTGGAATATAAATGCCCAAATCGCGACCGGTATTTATATTTCCGATGTTGACAATTTGCGGCACGAACTAAAAATCACGGACGATTATTTTATTCATTCGGTGTTTTCAGAAGCCCCGGCAAAGTTCATGAAGACCGTTGGTGGGTTTTATACTATAGAAGACAATACCCTGAACGTAAAATTGGAATTCAACTCAGACCATCAAAATGATGGGGTTACTGAATTGTCTATTCCGATTCTTAGGGAAGGTGATAAGCTGATTTTCAAGACCGAACCTGAATTGGTCTTTCAACCAATGGAATCCTTAGAACAAGAACTTGACGGCACATGGCTTTTTGCCACCAGAGGGCCTGATGAAGGCCAAGAACGCAGGGGCGAAGAGAACCCAAGAAAGACCCTGAAATTTCTATTAGACAATCGTTTTCAATGGATAGCTTACAATACTGAAACCTTTAAATTTAGTGGTACGGGAGGCGGTTCTTTTTCTTCGGAGGATGGTAGCTATATTGAAAAAATCGATTTCTTTTCTAAAAATGATTCCCGTGTGGGGGCTACTTTGACCTTCGATTATGAAATCAAAGGAAATGACTGGCACCATACAGGAAAGAATAGTAAGGGCGAGCCGATGTACGAGATTTGGTCGAAAAGATAAGGTAGCAGTATTTAGTTGTTAGCGGTGCAGGAAATAAACTTTCAAACATATAAAACAATAATCTGAACCCCGTTCTACCCAATTTGAATCGGACGATTTTCTCTTAAAGAGGTATATGCAGCTTCCGCTATCACCATGGCAGCAATACCATCTTCCCCATCAACAGGCATCTGTTTTGACTTACGGATTGCCATTATAAAATTTTCCATTTCCTTTAAATAAGAAGTCTCATAGCGTTCCATAAAAAAGTTAAGATTCACATCCGAAGAAGTTCCTTTTTCATCTACGCTATACACATTGGTCTTGTAAGGATTTTGAATCTGTAGCATTCCTTGGGTCCCGAAAATCTCTAAACGTTGGTCGTATCCATAAACAGTTTTTCTGCTACCCTCAATTACCGCTTTGGCTCCATTTTCAAAACGGAGCAACACCATCGCCGTATCGATATCGCCCACTTCACCGATAGCCGGATCAATAAGGCAATCTCCAGTGGCGAAAACCTCAACGACATTACTGCCCATTACGAATCTTGCCATATCAAAATCATGAATAGTCATATCGCGAAAGAGGCCGCCCGATTCTTTTAGGTAGCTTACCGGTGGAGGCCCTGGATCTCGGCTAATAATATGAAGACTTAAGGGTTTTCCTATATGGCCATCGGCAACCGCCATTCGTACTTTGGCGAAATCGGGGTCGAACCTTCTATTGAAGGCCACCATCATCGGCACATTATGCTCTTTAGTTTTTAGCACTACTTCCTTGGCCATGTCCAACGACATATCAATAGGCTTTTCACAAAAAATGCCCTTCCCCGCTTCCGCTGCCCGAAAGGCGTAATCAGCATGTGTGGCACTAGGTGAGCAAATAAGAACCACATCGATTTCTGGATTATCAAAAATAATAGCAACATCATTGGATAAATGTTGCACCCCAAATTTAGCAGCAAAGTCTCGACCCTTTTGTGACGGATTTACCACGGCCAACACTTCTACACCGTCGATTTTAGTACTTAGATTCTCAAGATGAATCCGCCCTATTCGACCCATGCCGATAATACCTATTCTAATTGTGTCCATAGTCTAAAAGTAACTATCGTCTCTCAGTATTCCAAACGTCTTCTAAGGGCAAAAAAGTACAAGTACGGGCAATTGAAAGGGTAGAGTATGATGATTTTAATAACTATATTTGAGAGTATTTATAAGAATGGACTGCATGGCTTTTTTCAGAAAAAGTAAAATCTTGACTCTTGTCATCTCTTTGGGCGTTGCGCTTTTTTCATGCAACGACACCAAGCAGTTTGCCGAACCTTTACCCGAAACAGTCGACTTCAACTTTCACGTACGTCCAATTTTAGTACAGAACTGTTATTTATGCCATGGCCCTGATGTCACTGGTAGAAAGGCCGATCTTCGATTGGACACTTACGAAGGTGCAGTCGCAGCTTTAAAAGAAGGCGGCCATGCCATTGTGCCCGGCAAACCTTCAAAAAGTCAATTGGTCTATCGTATCAATCATGA